>Ga0209542_10000994_pt1 | contig 67820 bp, 82 predicted proteins | sample RifCSPhighO2_01_FD_184028 | JGI IMG/M metagenome (GOLD analysis project Ga0209542, IMG submission 184028) | Soil microbial communities from Rifle, Colorado - Rifle CSP2_plank highO2_0.1 (SPAdes) (version 2) | ecosystem: Environmental > Terrestrial > Deep subsurface > Rock core/Sediment ...
ATTAATTTTATTATTGGCAATCTCAGTATTTGTAGAAGGTCATAAACCGGCTGGACAACACTTGCTATATAAAAGTTTTATTGATATTTTAGCTTATGGCTTGGGGCCTTTCATTATTTACCCTATTCTTACAAAAATCTTTAAGTTTTAACTTTTTATCTTTTTAGACCTAATTTTATATTATAGCAATTAAAAATACTAAAATATTTAAAATTAAAAAATATATCTCTGAAATTCCTTTTCCTTTATTCGGGTATCTTAATGATTTTGGAAATGGCGTAAAAAAACCAACATAAGATTCTTTCTTTGAAAATGGAGCTAAAGGGCACACATCATGAATTCCCAAATAGTCTAAAAAAATGTGGCCAGCATAGGGGAGCATTGTCATTGGTAAAAAAGCTTTATCAACAAAAGACAAGATTATTCCTATTGGGAGTGCAAATAAAATTAACCCAAATGGTTCTTCTATCCAAGTTCTACGATGTGTAGCTGGTTTTTTTAAAATATACCCTATCACTTGATTTAAATCAATTAATACCCCAAAAATTATTGCAAAAGTTATTATTGTAAATAAACTCTGTGTTTCATTGAAGAAAACATAAAGTAATGTAAAAGAAAAAAAGAAGTGATTTAATATATTCATTTTAATAGTCTGCTAATAACTCCAACCAATATGGACATTATAAGAAGGTAAATTAAAATTAGTTTTTAATTCTTTCTTTTTAAGAAGATAGAATAATTTATATACATTATAATTTTAAGTAATCTATAAAATGGGTGAACAGGTAGGTACAAAACTTTTCATTGCAATTGCAGGCATTTTCATTGTTCTAGTTGTTGGTTTGATCATAGTTGCTGTCAATAAAGGAAATAATGAATTCAATAAATTGAAGGATTCTGGTGCTAATAATGATCCTGGATTTTTGGATAGAATTTCAGAAGGTTTAGATGGCGATGATTCCCAAGAGATAATAAGGAATAATCTTCTGGATCCTAATTTGATGACTGATCCTGACGGAGATGATGATGACGACGGAACTCCAAACAATCAAGATGTTGATGTTGATGGGGATGGTGAATTAAACTTAGAAGAAGCTGTTATTTTGAAGTGTGGGGATACTAATGGGGATGATATTCTTGACCAATCTGATTTAGATGCTATCTTAAGTTATGCTTTTGATGGAAAAGAAATTCCTTCTGAAGTCAATGTTGACTTAGATGGGAATGGGGTTTTGGACATTGTAGATGTTGTTTTGATGGTAAACCATGTAAATAGAGGGGAGCCAGAGCCTACCTGCGTTTTAGATGATGCCCTTAAATCTTACGAAGACTTAGTCTGTGGGGATACAAATGGAGATAGTGTTTTGAATCAAGTAGATTTAGATGCAATTACAGGCTATGCTTTTGGAGGAGTTGAAATTCCTGTTGGTGTTAAAGCCGATCTTAATGGCGATGGAGTTGTAGATATCTTAGACGTTTCACTAATGACAAATCATGTTAGAAGAGGTGCTGCAGCACCTACATGCGGTGAGGTTTCAAATCAAGCTCCTATAATAAATAGTTTTACAGGACCTAAATATTTCAGATTAAGCACACTATCCCCTCAAATGCAGGTAATTTTAAACAACAATTCATGGATTATCAGTGCAAGCGATCCTAATGGGGGAAGTCTGAATTATAATGTAACTTGGGGGGATGGAACAGCAAATTCTTATTCAGGAGCCAGCGGAAATTTATTGACTGTTTGGCATAGTTATGGGGATTCAGGAAAATACACCTTGACTATGAATGTTAAAGACACAGAGGGGCTTTCAGCTAATGCTAACAAGATTATCGAGATTCCTTATACTACAACTCCTTTTTTCTGTGATTTTTCAAGCAATAATTCTATTGGGGTTAATATTGGAGATACTATTATCGCAAGAGATCCTCAAGGGATTTTATCGGGTGTTTCTAACGAAATTACATCAAATGGGATATTCTTTGTTCGAACTGTTGGCGACGATCCTTTAACTTCTGGAGTTGATGAAGGTGCTTCTTCAGGCAACGCCATTAAGTTTTACGAGAACGATGAAGAGTGCGTTCTTGTAAATGGAAGTAATACTTGGGCAGATAGGTGTGACAAGAAAATAACTCTTGACTGCAGTTAATTTTATATATTCTATTTAGTTTTATTGTTTGAGAAAAAAGATGGCTCCAAATAATCCTTATCCAAATAGATATCTTGGAAGATTTCCGGTGAGAAACCCTAATTTCAATCCTAACCCGAATTTTCAAAATCCAAGACAGCCAATTAAACAACCAATTCTTTCTCAAAAAATTCCTCCTAAACCAGACACTAGTCGGAGAAAGATTTTAATCTATTCAATCATAGGGGTTGGAGTCTTGATTCTCATACTGTTGTTTTATTTATTATTGACTATTGATAAAAAAGCTGAAGATTTTGAATGTGCTGATGATGCCGAATGTGATACAGGGTATCTTTGTGAAGCTGGGGAATGTATCTTAGAAGTCTTAGGTTGTTCAGACGATTATGATTGTGATGTAGGCTATTTTTGTCAAGAAGGGGATTGTGTTGTTCAAGAATTCGAATGTTCATTAGATTCAGACTGTTTGACTGGAGAGGTTTGTGAAGATGGAATTTGTGTTGCCTCGCTTCCAAATTGTGCCTCGGACAGTGATTGCTCTTCAGGATATATTTGTGAGGGTGGTGATTGTATTCTTGATACTGTTGATTCGGGGGGAAATTTGTGTCAGAATGGAACAACTAGAAAGTGTGGGAGTGATGTCGGAGAGTGTGTAAAGGGTAATCAAACTTGTACGAATGGAGTTTGGGGAAATTGTACTGGGGCTGTAAATCCTGCTAACGAAACTTGTGATTCTAAGGATAATGATTGTGATGGAGTTGTTGATGAAGGAAATATATGTGATTTGCCTGAGGACGGGGTCAGTAATTTTTCGTGGGGATTTGCTTACGAGGATATACGGACTGGCTTCTCTGCAGGGGAAGGTGTTTATGTTGCAGGATATGCACGAAATTATAGCACTCCAGAACCAGCAGGAGGTGTCGCTGGAAATTATATAATCCCTTATCTGACAAAAGGAACAATTATCGGCGGGCCTAATTATTATACAGATCCTTCTTGGTGGAAGATAAGATGGGGTGATGGGTTACTTGGATGGAGTGCAGGATCTTCTTCAAATAATGTTTTCCTCGAGAAAGTTAGTGGCGGAAGTTCTTTGAGTGTTGGAGATTCTGTTAAAGTTAGAAATGGAATATCGAGTTTGGGAGTAAGATCAATTCCCTCAGAAAGCTTTAATTCTCTGGACTCTAAAGGGGCGGGAGAGGGAGGAATTATAATTGCAGGTCCGGATAAGAATTTATTGAGGAGCGGGTATTACATTTGGTGGAAGGTAAATTTTACTGGATTAGGTGAAACTTGGATAAGTGAAGATAAAATTGGAAAAGCTAATGATATGCCATCAGCTGTAAGCACCAAATTTGTGGGATGGACTAATGTTACATTGAATAAAACTGAAGATATAAGGTTGGTTCCAAATTCTAATTTAATTATTCTTGGCTCTAAAACTCTCGGTACTAACGTGACTATTGCCGGTTCTCCTCATTATGTAAATGGTGAGTGGTGGTGGAGAATTAATTTCAAGGAAAATGTTCCTTTCTTTGGAGAACAAATTGAATTAATTGGATGGGTAAGAGAATCATCTCTTTATGTTTCTCAAGCCGATAATTTTAGTCTTGGGGTGAAAATAAGAGTTAAAAATAATACAATCAATTTAGCAGTTAGGGAAACTCCCAGTCAGTCTGCAACATGGTATGGGGGTAAAAGTACGGGAGCAACTGGAAATATAAGTGGAGGACCTGAGTTTAATGAGAGTTATTATTGGTGGAAAATAAAGTGGGAAGGCGGGTTAGAAGGATGGAGTGTTGCTAATTTTATTGAGTTAAGCAATTAATTTGCGTTCTTTTTTACAAAATTCTTAGTTTTTATCATGCCGTCTCTGGATTGATATTACAATTAATTTTAAATACTATTATTTCCAATATAATCCATGCTTAAAAGAGGGAAAGGTGGTGAGATGAGATTCGATCCTCCTCATTTGTTGATGTATTTTGCGTTTCTTGTAGTTATTCTAGCGTTGGTTTATTTTTTGTTTTCTAACATCAACATTGGTGACAATGGAAAAGTAAGCGAGATCGATTCTTTTAAGATGCAGCTTTCGGGAGATTTAAATCCAAGCATGATTTCAGGGAATGTTGTGAAAGAAATTAGCCTTCCTCAGGGTTATGATGAGTTCTGTGTGGTTGACATTGATAATGCTGACTTTGGAGATGCTATCGATGAGGCTGATATAAGGAATAGTCTTGCAAGAGATTCTAAGAGGAATGTTTTTCTGTTTGGAGAGGGGAAAAAAGCGTCTTTTTTCGTGAATGATTTGGGTGTTGATTCTTTCCCATATTACTCGTGTGCTAAGGCAAGTGGGGGCAAGATAGAGATGGAACTTAACTCAGATGGGTCGAGTACATCTGTTAAACTTCCGGTTAATGAAGTTTACTGCAAGAACGCTCAAGACAAGACTACAAACGATGGAAAAAATTTATGTGGATATTTAGATTCAGTTTATTATGAAGGATATAAAGGAGAGTGTTGTTCAACATATGGATATTGCTGTTAAGAAATTATTTTTTGTGTTTGGGATTTTTATTGTTTTGTGTTTTTTAGCTAGTGCTGGAAGCATAAATGTTGATACTTTGGATAATAGTGTTATACATCAACAGACTGCTGGAGCTGCTGATCCTGCTTTAACTGTTGACGAGTCTATAGATTTGTATGATTGTGTGAATAATAATCAAGGCGTGGATATCTTTAGTGATTCTGAATGCGGTCCTTTGGCTGCTAGTGCTGTTGCACAGATTAATGAGAATAATGGTGAAGTTGTTATGGCGGGTCCACCTATATTTTGTGAAGAGCCTGAAAATTGTCCTCTGAATTATGAGTGCGATCTTGAAAGAGGTAGGTGTGTTTTTATCGGAGATGATGGGAGCAATGAAGACGATGGAGATGACGGAGATGATGACTATGATACTCCTGATGATATAGTTAGATGTTACAATGACTCTCAGTGTGATGCTGATTTTGAATATTGTTATATTTCCGGAAGCGGGGCAGGTGTGACAGGTAACGTTATTACTGGAAGAGCCCAGGATGTTAATGATTTTGAGACTAATTTAGCAATTGATATGAGGGTAAAAGTCATTGCTACCAGCGCTTTCGTTTATGAGCTTTCAGAGGTTTCTGATAATTATTATATAGGTGAACAATATAAAGACTCTGAGGGCATTATTTTCAATGGGCCCGAGGTTTATGGTGGAAGTCTTGGCTTGATGTGGGATGTTGATTTTGATGCTGGTGATAGTGGATGGGTTAAGCAATCTGCACTTGGCTTGTCGTCCTCTGATGATTCTGGGAGCGGTCAAGAAGATACTTCAAATCCTCCTGCACAAGAGGTTGCAAAAGTTGTTGTTCCAGCAAGTGGAGTTGTTTGGGAGAAGGGAAAAGCATATACTGTAAACTGGGAGACTCCTGCAAGTTGGCAGGTGACTTTAGCCAGAATTAGTTTAGTTAAGGCTTCTGACAATTCAAATGTTGTTTCAGTAGCTGTTCTTAAGCCAGAAAATGATATTCAAGGTGGAGGGTTCCATAGATGGACTATTCCAACTAACGTAGCTGATGGGTTGTACAAAATTAGGGCCTCGATAAGCAGACAAGGATCTTCAACCCAAACAGATATTTATAGCAGTTCTTTCAAGATTCAATCAGTTACAGAAACTCCTCCAGGAGTTTGTATTTCTAAGGATACTTCGTGTGTTGAAAAAGGAGAGAGTTTGGGTGCTGTAGTTCCTGGAAATAATAGAGTTTGTTGCGAAGGTTTAGAACCTAGAATACCTCAAGGACAGGTTGGAACGAGGGGAATATGTGTTGATGTAGATAATACTACTTGCACAAACACTCCTGAATGTGCTATCTTGGGGCAAGGGTATGTTTGTGATTTCACAATTCCTATTCCTTATATTCAAGAAAATAATCCAAACATAAATTCTAATGTTGTAGCTGGTTCGACTTTGGGAATCTGTGTTCCATGTACTTCTCAATCTAATCAGATAACTTGTCCTGCAAACTCTTGTGGGGTTAAACTAAATAATTGCGAAGTCGCTGTTAATTGCACTGCCGTTAGAGGGCAATGTGCTAGTGGAAAGGAATGTGGGGAGAATTTTGTTTGTCAAGAGGTGTTGGATGAGCATGGCTGTTCGGCATCTGCCGGTCAAATATGGTGTCAAGCAAAGAATAAGTGTTTGATTCCTTCCCAAGAGAGTTGCACCACTACAGTTGTAGATAATAAAACTTGTTCAGATAGTGATGGTTTTGATCCATTTAGTTTTGGTTTTGTCTCTGGAAAGCTAGCAAGTGGAGCTAATTACAGATATAATGATAGCTGCGTTAATTCAAAGGTAAAGGAATGGGAATGTTCACTAAAAGTTTCTGTTAGCAGCGAATATTCTTGTTCTGATAGCTGCTCAAATGGAAAGTGTGTGTCTATAACTAATCCAACTTGTGTTGCTAATCAATCTAATGCTTCTCTTTGTGGAAATTGGCAGTGTGGTTTAAAACTTAATAACTGCAATGTTTCAGTAAATTGTGGACTTTGTAGTCCAACTTCGGACTTTAGCTGTAATGATCAACATCAGTGTGTTCCTTCTGGAGCTAATTTATCTCCAACAATAAACACGTTTACCGGACCAGATACGCTTGACTTACCTGTTGGAGTAAGCTATGTTAACGGAACCTGGACGGTTAAGGCTACAGATCCTGAGGGAAAGCCGTTAAGAATTAAGTTTGTGTGGGGTGATGGGACTTCTGGAGAGTATTTCAATATCCCAAGTGGCTCAACCTATACAAGGTCTCATTCTTATCTCTACATGACTCCTGTTAAAAATAATAATCGTGTAATAGTGATAATAGTTACTGATTCTGAAGGCTTGACAGCTACACTGCCAAAAAATCTTACAATTATCTGTAATGCTTGTACTGGCGGATCAGGAAGCGGAGAGCTTGTCGTTACCTCTCCCATAACAAAGGAGTATCACGTTGGAGACTTAATGGAAATAAATTGGACTGCACCTTCAACAGTAAGCGCAGTTACAATATATGGAATGAGAAAATTAAGTACAGGGGCTTGGGATAGTAATTTAATTGCGAGCAATGTTCCAAGTTCTTCAGGAGGACAGTACAATTTCTTGTTAGGCACTCCTGGAACAAATATCCAAGTTATTGGATACGATTCTGCTTCGAAGAAACATCTGAGTGGCATGAGTGAAGCTTTTACTGTATCTAGTGCATCTTCATCTGATCTGGTTGTAGGGGGGAAAGTAAAGAGCTTCCATCCTGAAGCTGTCTGGATTAATGTTTTTAGCGATGTTGTTGGTTCACAATCCTTGAATTCTAAGATGCCTCTCTGGATAAGCGGAATAATTAAAACTGGAAGTCCTAAGTACTTTGAAAGTGATCTTTATAGAAGTGCAGGATGGTATTGGAATGTGAATTTTACAAGTGGAACTGATGGGTGGGTTTCTGAAAAATATCTTATAAGTGAGGCAAAGTCTGTTGATATTGTTGGTTATTTTGCTAAAGGAGGTAAGGTGCAAGTAGTTAGTGTAAGTTCTCCTAGACTTACTCCTAATGGTGCAAATAGTTATTATGATTTTGCAAGTTCTCCAAATTATATTGGAAATCAACCACAAGGACAGACAGGAACTGCTTATTACAAAAACATAGGTGTTATTGTTGATGATGCTCAAGAAGCTGGTGGAAAGACTTGGTTGAAGGTTGACTTTAATGTGGGAGCAGATGGCTGGATGGATAAAAGTGCTTTAGTAACGACAGAAGATGATGCAACTGTTGTTCCGTTTGCATTTAGTTCTGATACTTTGATAAATCCTATTAATGTTTATGTTGGGGATGCAAACATATGGACTTTGAAAGGCAATGTGCCTATTGAAAGTGCAAGCGGTTGTACGGGATCACAAGGAGTTTTGTATGAAGTTGATTTTGGAGATGGAACTCCTAAAGCTACCTATACTGATGATTGTCTAGGTGGAATAATGGGGTATGCTCCTGAGAGCATTATGAAACATACTTATGCAAAGAATGGAACATTTACTATCCAAGGAAAGGCAACAAGTACAGTTACGGGATATAATGGAACAGCGATGAAGAATTTGAAAGTCATAGTATCTTACAAACCATTTTCTATTAGTGTATTTACATATAATACGATTTCCAATAAGGCAACGATCTCTATTAATGGAGGGTCTGTGGGAAATATGACTTATAAAATAGACTGGAAAGATGGGTTTATTGTAACTTTATCTGGAGCAGATGCTGGAAAATTAATTTCACATCACACTTATGCATCTGCAGGAACTTATAGCCCTAAACTTACAGTTACTGATTCTGCAGGCCAAAAAGCAGAAAAGATTTTGAATGTTCAGATAACAGACAGTTTTCCAGTAGCGCAACCCTCAAGTGTAAGCACTAACTTTAGTGTTGGAGATAAGGTTAAAGGAATAGTTACAATGAATGTGTTGAAAACCCCTTTTTCAAGTGGTCAACCTCTTTTAGGTGATGGAAATGGAAAGACCGGGTATATTATTGATAGGCCTATATGGGATGGGACTCTATGGTGGTATAGGTGGACTGCACCTATTCCAAATGACAATGCTGGAAACGGTGGCTGGTCTAGAGAAAGCCAGTTACAGAAGATTTGAGTTTATCTCAGGTATAGAAAAATATTTAATAGAGTGTTTTTATCTTAAATTATGAAGGTAACAAAGTTTGGCCATTGTTGCTTGCTTATTGAAGATGAAGGATTAAGAATTTTAACTGATCCTGGAAGTTATTCCACTGCTCAAAATGATGTAAGGGATATTGATGTCATTCTCATTACTCATGAGCATGTAGATCATTTTCATATACCTTCTTTAAAAAATTGCCTTGTTAATAACCCTGAAGCTAGAATTATTACTAATAAAGCTGTGGCAAATTTACTTGATAAAGAAGGAATTAAGTATGAGATTATTGAGCATGATCAGGAAATTGAAATTAATGGTGTTTTGATTGAAGGTTTTGGAGATAAGCATGCTCAAATGTATAAAACACTAACCCCTGTTCAGAACACAGGCTATTTTATATCCAACAGATTATTTTATCCTGGAGACGCACTCTATAATCCTAATCGACCTGTTGATATTTTAGCTTTGCCTGTTGCAGGGCCATGGGTTAAATTGTCAGAATCTATTGATTATGCAATTGAAATTAATCCAAAAGTTGCTTTTCCTGTTCATGAAGGAATATTAAAGAATCCTGGTTCTGTTCATAGAATTCCAAATGACATACTCAATCCTGTGGGAATTAAATTTATAGTTCTTGAAGAAGGCAAGGAAACTGAATTTTAAATGGAAGGCATAGTAAGTTTTAGTGATTGGCAGAAAATTAACCTTAGAGTTGGAAAAGTAACTAAAGCTGAAGATATTGAAGGGGCAGATAAACTCTATAAGCTTGAGGTTGATCTTGGCAAGACTATTGGTAATCGGATTATATGTGCTGGGATTAAAGAATTTTATTCTAAAGAAGATTTGAAAGGCAGAAAGATTGTTGTTGTTGAAAACTTGCAGCCAAGAAAAATGAGGGGAATTGAAAGCCAGGGAATGCTACTTGCTGCTGTAAGCGAAGATGAGTCGAGCGTTGTTCTTGTAAAACCAAAAAATGATGTTACAGAAGGCGAAAAAATAGAATTTTTATAAAGTATTGATGAAATTTGCCAATAGAAAGATATATGTTTTAACTGAAAAACTTTAAATATTCTATTTTATTAAGAAAATTATGGAAGATATAAATAAAATAAAGAGTAAAATTGTGAAGATTTTGAAGAAAAACGGGGTAGTCAAAGCCGGGATTTTTGGAAGCTATGCAAGAGGAGAGCAGAAGAAAAACAGCGATGTTGATATCTTGATTGAATTTAATGATAGCTTATTAAAATTGGTAAGATTAGAAAGAGAAATCAAGGAAAAATTAGGGAAAAGAGTTGATCTATTGACTTATGGTGGAATCCACCCCCTATTACGGGAGAGGATTTTAAAAGAAGAGGTCAAAATAATATGAAGAAAGAAGAAATGATTTTTATAGAGCATATATTACAAAGCATTGAAGATATTGAGCGTTTCATAGAAAAGGTTTCTAAAGAACTATTTTTCAAGAACAAAGAAAAGCAAAATGCTGTTATTAGGGGTTTAGAGGTTATAGGCGAAGCTGTTAAGAATATTCCCAATTCATTTAAAAACGAATATCCGGAAGTTCCTTGGAAAGATATAGTTGGAATGAGAGACAAGTTAATGCACCATTATTTTGGAGCTAATTTAAACACAGTTTGGAAAGTTATTAAAGAAGATTTTCCAGATTTAAAAAAGAAAATACAAAAAATAAAAAATGACAGAAATAATAAAATTTGAAGATTGGGTAAAGCTTAAACTAAAAGTCGGAGAAGCAAGAAAAAATGGAGATAAAATAGTTATAAAATTAGATGGAAAATCTTATGAAGTTAATCTTGATTTAGATGTCAAAAAAGGAGATAAGATTGTTGTTGGACTAAATGGGGATGGTTTAGTTATTCCTGTTATTGAAGGCAGAATTCCTCTAGACGCAGGCAAAGACTCAAAAGAAGGTTGGAGAGTTAGTTAAATGGTTTTAAGATCTTCCATGGTTTTGTTTTTTTTAGCTTCTCAAACCAAAAACTCTCATAACTCGCTCAAGTATTTTTTCCTTGTCTGCTTCTGAATCGTATTTGACGTTTACAATTCTAGCAGCAATTTCTTTATATGCTCTTGATGGAGGCGATTTTGGATGAGTATGGACAACTGCATCCCTCATGTTCAAAGACTTTCTTACGGCAATATGTTCTGGAATCATCCCCAGAATAGGGACTTCAAGCATTTCTCTCACTGTTTCTGGTTGCATTTCTATTTGGTCTTTTTTTACTCTTGTTACTATGACTCCCATTACTGGTTTCTTCATACGCTCTGCTATTTTGATAGTCTTTAGAGCATCGGTTATTGCAGCAATTTCTGGATTAGTCACAATAATTAATTCATCTGCCATTTCCATTACTGTTGTTGCTTCTTTTCCGAGTCCGGCAGAAGAATCAACAAGGATATAATTAGATATCTTCTTGAAATCTTTTTTGAAGTCTTTTAATCTTTCAGGTCTGATTTTTTTCAGTTCAGTTATAGAAAGCGATGAAGGAACTATTTTAATTCCAGAATAATGTTGGTAGACTGCCTCAACTGCTTCAGCTTCTCCTAGTAACACTTGATTTAGATCGACTGGCACATCTGGAGAGTTGAGGTGAATTCCTATGTTTGGAGTTGACATGTTTCCGTCAATAATCAATACATCTCCTCCAAAATGGTTTATGGCAGCCCCTAGATTGATGGCAGTTGTTGTTTTGCCTACACCTCCCTTACCCGAAGTAATCACGATTACCTTTTGCATTTTATTAGAGTTAGATTTCTACCCTCTTATGATGAAAGAAATTGCTTAGTTGTGCTTATAAACTTTTCGACTTTTTCCGCATAAATTTTTAATTGCTCTAGATTAATATTGATCTCTTTTCCCTGATAGAATACTTTTAGGGTTACATTCTTTCTAAATTCACCTATTCTTTCGGTTCGTAGCTCCCGAATTTTCTTGAACATTTCATATAGCTCAATTACTTCAATAAAGTTAGTGTCTTTTTTGAAGAGCTTCTTTATATTTTCAATTTTTCCCACAGGATTAGAAGAAATTGTAGAAATCTTTTTTCTTTTTTTTGCGTGTTTTAATAGACCGTCCACACTAAGATCGATCATTTCCTTCCACCTTAATAATAGATTGATTATAACGTCACAAGTTTTAGTGTACTTCAAACTCACGTATAGCAGATGGTCTGCGCTAATCTTTTCTTGTATGATTTCCTCCATCACTCACCCTTCTTTTATGGACTTAGAAGTACAATTATCCAAGAGGGGGTAGTATTTATACTTTTCCTAGATTTCGGAAAGATGGTCTTTTGTCTTCTGAAGAATATTTTTTGCAAGGTTTAGAAATTCTTTTGACTTGTCTATTGTTAAGTATTTCTCAGACATGTTTTGACTAAGTATAACTACTTTATTATCTTTAAGAAATTCCATTTGACTCTGTCTATGCATCTCAGCAAGTTCAAATAGATCTAATGCTAGCTTCATCTCTATCTTACTTATTTCGTATTTAGGGGCACATTTTTCAAAAAATAATTTGAGGTTTGACTTAGAATCTCTGGAAAGCTCAATTCTTTTGTTCACATATTCGTATTTTAAAATCGTATTAATGCAGCTAACGATAGTTTTTTTGGTTTCTATCATTATCTTTAGAAGCATTCTCTTATCCCTGACTAAAGGGTAAGTTACGTACAGAAGATGGTCAATCGCTTTAATCATTCTGTCTGATTCTTCTAAGTCTCGGACAAAAGCCATTAAATTCGCAAGAAGAAGGGGTTAATATGGTTTACGGTGGAGAGATTGTTTATGATAACTTTAGAATCGCTTCTGCTAAGTCTCCGGTTTCTTGGAGGGCTTTAGTGGCTTGGGCCTTTGAAACTCCTGTTTTTCCCATAACTGTCTTTATATCTGATTCTGAGATTTCGATCTCTCCAGATTCTTCTCTTGCCTCGCCTGTTATTTGGAAGGATTCCTGGCCCTGCATTTTAATCTTGGTCACATTGGCTGGCTCGATAATTATCTTATTTCCGTCTTCTTTCTCAATAATCACTCTAGAAGCGTCAATTTCCTGCTGAGAAATGCCCATTTGTTTCATAACCGCCTGCATTTTTTTAGGATCTAAGCCAGGGAACATTTTAGTATATCCAAGAAAGAAATATTCTGAAGCAAACTAGAAGTATTGCAAAGACTATTACGCCTGAGGGTTTTATTGGGAATTTTGATTCATATTCCTCACTATATCTCAACAATCCACCCATTCCTGAAGGCATGCTTATGTTTGTGTCAGCCATAAAATGAAGAGAAAATTATAGTATAAAAGGTTTTTTGTTTTTGAAAATGGTAAAACCAACGCCATTTTGCAGAGCAAAATGCCTCAATTAAAGTTGAGGTTTGTGTTGGTTTTATTGTCGATTAAGGCTTTGTTCTGGGCTATTTGTTTTTCCATCGTAAACTACAATTCCTGTTCCGTCTTTGGACGGGTTATATGTTACTCTTGCTATTGGATCTTTGTTTTCTATGCTATACCTGTTTGTTACAATTCCTGCTAGTCCTGCAAGAGTGACTGCTCCAGCAATTATGTAAGGGAGTATTCTTTTTCTATCTCTTCCTGAATTTTTTTGCTTTAACTTTCTAGAGTCGTATCTAAACGATTCCCAATCTAAACTTCCTCCCTCATCTTCTTGCCTTCTTATTGTTTGAAGTAATATCAATGCTGCTAGTGCACCGTTTGTCATTTTGTTCTCCGTGTTTATTTAGTTAATTATCAATCGCAATACTTCTATTTAAATAAGAACTCTCTAAAAATGGAGAGTTATAATAAGGTTTAAAAGGTATTGTTGCTTTTGATTTTTATGGATACATCAGCATTAGAGGAATTGGGATTGAGCAAAGGAGAGGTTAATGTTTATTTGGCTTTGTTGAAATTAGGCGAAACCAAAGTAGGTAGCGTTATTGAAAAGTCTGGAATGGCTAGTTCCGCCGTTCATAATTCTATTAATTCGTTATGGGAAAAAGGCATCGTTTCTTATATTAAAAAAGGGAAGATAAAATTCTATAAATGTCTTCCCCCGAAACAACTAATAGATTATTTAGAAGATAAAAAGAAGAGACTTTTGCAAATAATTCCAGAACTAGATTCTCTTCATCACTTTTCTACAGAAAAACAAGAAGCTGAGATTTTTGAAGGAATAAAAGGCATAATGTCTATGCTTAATCTTTTAATTGATGGAACTAAGAGAAATGAAGAATATTTGTTTTTTTCAGTTAAGGCTGATAATAATAAAGAAATTCAAGAATTTTTTGAGATGTACGATTCTAAAAGAAAAGAAAAGGGATTGATTGTTAAGGGATTAGCTCCTAAAGAGCTAAAAGAGTTTTTTGATAAAAGGAAATTACTTAAGATGAAATATACCAACGCTCCGCTTCTTTCTAATGTAAGCATTTGCAATGATAAAATTGCAATTTTTGCTTGGGAAGACAAGCCGGTTGGTTATCTAATAGAATCAAAACAACTTTATAATATGTTTAGAGAATTTTTCTATAATCTATGGGGTAAATCTCAATGAAGGTTTATTGGCAATACTGCGTCAGATATTGTTACCTTAACGTCATCTGTCTAAGTATTGGTAATTTTTCTAAATGATTTATATCCATTTATTAATTACTTTCAATTATCATAAACATTATTTTATCGAGAGTATGTTAATTATATATCTGCAATGTGGGGATTTTTATTATTTCGTCTGTCGAGAGGATAATCTAGTGAATCTTATTAAGTGACGACAACTATACAACATCACTGCGTCATAAAATTTAAATACCCCTTGATTTAGTCTCTCTCATGAAACCGAAACATTTGGGAGTTATTTTAGCATTATCTTCCGGACTATTTCTTTTGGGGCATGCATATAAAGAAGCAAATAAGCCGAAGCATATTTTTTCTAGAGTTGAACGTGTGGATGATGATAGTTTTAGGGCTTTTTACAAGACCAAAGAAAATTCCTTTTTAGGAAGGTCAAAACAATTTTATGATGGAGTTATTGAAGACTATGACGTTGTTGATAATAAATTTAAACTGGTTAGGAGAACTTTTATTACATATCATTATCCTTTGAAAGCAGCCGGATATTCAACTGAAAGAATTGAAGAATTTAAGTGATTCTAAACAGATAGTTTTTAAAAGTTTCTTAGTCTTTTCCTTTCATGAAATTTGCAGATATTAAGAACTGGGGGCCTGATGTTGAAAAGCCAATAACTGAAGCTTGGAAAAAAGCTGAGAAATATAATTTCCACAGGAAGAGCAAGAAGAAAATTTATTCAATTGATACTCCACCCCCATACGTAAACGCACCAATACACATAGGGCAGGCAGTGACTTATTGCTATATGGACATGTTTGCAAGATATAGGAGAATGAAGGGGTACGAGGTTATCTTTCCTTTAGGTTTGGATAGGAATGGTTTGCCCATAGAAATGGCTGCTGAAAAAAAATTCAGTGTCTCTCCGTTTATGGTTGGAAGGGAGAAATTTATAGAGTATTGCAAGAAAATTCTAGAAGAAACGTCCAGTGAGACAGAAGATACTTTTGCTAAACTGGGAATTTCTTTCACTTCATATAAAAAAGGAAACCATGTGGGGAGCGTTTATTTTACAGATTCTGAAGAGTATAGGAGAATCACTCAGGCCACATTTATTGATTTATACAAGAAAGGTCTGGTTTATGAAGATACTAGAATTAACAATTGGGATCCGAATCTTAGGACAACAATTGCTGATTCAGAAATAGAATATAAAGAAATTCCAAGCACATTTAATTTTGTTAAATGGAAGATTAAAGAGACGGGAGAGGAAATCATAATCGCCACGACAAGGCCTGAGCTTATATGCACTTGCGGGAGAGTAATCTTTAACGCAAGCGATAAGAGATACGAGTCTTTAGATGGCAAAACAGCAATAACACCTATTTTTAACAAAGAGATTAAGATAAAGGTTCACTCTTTAGCCGATCCCGAAAAAGGGACTGGTATGGCGATGATGTGTTCGGCTGGAGATCTTTCTGATATTCAATTTTTTCGAGATGAGGGAATTAAACCAGTAATTGCAATCAACGCTGATGGAACAATGAATGAGCATGCCGGAGTTTTGAAAGGACTTAAGGTTAAAGATGCAAGACTTAGAATAACTGAACTTCTTAAAGAAAAAGACTTAATTGCCAAACAAGAGCATGTAAATCATAGGACTCCTGTTTCAGAGAGGAGTGGCGCTGAGATAGAATTTATCGAAATGCCTGAATACTATCTTAAACAGATTGAATTCAGAGATGAGATAAAGAAAATTGCAAAGGAAATAAAATTTTATCCTAAAGAATCCAGAAAAATTCTCTTTGATTGGATTGATTCTTTAAAGATTGACTGGCCTGTCTCTAGGAGAAGATTTTATGCAACCCCTATTCCTTTATGGAATTCTGAAGATGGAAAGAAAGTGACTATTGGTGATGGCAAGAAATACTGTGAACCGTGGAGGGAAAAACCTCATGATGATTTTGAGGTTTATGAAAAAGGAAATAAAATAGGAAAGGTTAAAGATTTCAAGACCAAATGGACTGGGGAGGAAAGAGTTTTTGACACATGGATGGATTCTTCTATATCCGAATTGATTTTGCTTAAGTATAAAGAAGACAATACATTTTTTAAAAAATCATATCCTGCTAGTTTAAGGCCTCAAGGAAAAGAAATTGTTAGGACATGGCTTTATTATACTTTGTTGAGAGGATATCTGGAAACTAAAAATCCGTGTTTTGAAGATGTTTGGATACACCAACATATTGTTGATAGCAAGGGATATAGGATGTCTAAAAGCCGAGGAAATGGAATTGATCCCCATGTTTTGTTGGCAAAGTATGGTGGAGAGGCTATAAGGCTTTGGGCAGTTGTTGAGGGAGACCTCTCGAAGCAGGATTTAAAGTGTTCAGAGGAAAAGATAAATGCAGAGCTTAAAACTATAAATAAGATTTTGAATGTTTCAAGGTTTGTAATGCTTTTTGAAAAGCCAAAGACAAAGCCGAAGATAACAAAGACAGATAAGCTTTTTATCGATTATATTGATGGTTTGGGTTTAGAAATTGATAAACAGTACATGACTTATGACTTTTATCATCCTGCAACAAAGCTTCGAGGATTTTTATGGGACATTTTTGCTTCAAATTATCTTGAATTAGTTAAGGCACGAGCTTACAATCAGGAAAAGAAGTTTAGCCAAGCTGAATGTGATTCTGCAAAGTATGCTCTTTATTACTTGCTTGAAAGATTTTTGGAATTAATGTACCCAATAATTCCACAAGTTTCAACAACAATAAGCGAGGAATTAAAGACTGAATTTGATACATTTCCCAAATCTAAGAGAAAGGTGAAGGTAAACACAAAGATGCTTGGAAAGCTAATGGAATTTAATAGTTTAGTTTGGAAAAAAAAGAAAGATGCAGGAATAAGCTTGAGAACAGAAATAAAAGACGTTCTCATTCCTAAAGAATTAAAAATATTTGAAAGAGATTTAAGAGCCACTCACAATTTGATTTAAAATGCCAATAACAAAAGATGAATTAAGAGATTTGATTGATGAGCTTGAAACTCATAAAGGAAGAGCTACAGAGCTTATAACGGTTTATATCCCTGAAGGACAAAATATATACACTGTTGCTGATCAGCTTGAAGCGGAAAAGTCTACTGCTAAGAATATTAAAAGTACCTCAACAAGAAAGAATGTTGGGAATGCTCTCGACAAGATAACTAGATACCTTAAAGATTATAAGAAGACTCCTGAAAATGGGTTGGCATTGTTTGCAGGGAATATTTCAAAAATTGAAGGACAGGATGATTTGCAGTTGTGGGACATTGAACCTCCAATGCCTTTGAAGACAAGAATGTATAGATGTGATAAAGATTTTATTCTTGAGCCTTTAAGAGAAATGCTTGCTATTTCTGAAATTCATGGATTACTAGTTATGGATAGGAAAGAGGCTACTATTGGAATCTTGGAAGGAAAAAGAATTGAGGTCATGCAAAAAATGTCTTCAGGTGTTCCTTCAAAAGTTCGAGCGGGGGGTCAATCAAGTCAGCGCTTTCATAGAATCACTGAAGGTTTGACAAGAGATTTTTATAAGAGAATTGCAGCTGAGATGAAAAACATCTTCTACGATAATCCAAAACTTAAAGGAATTTTAATCGGTGGACCTATCCCGACAAAAGATGAATTTATTGATGGCCAGTATCTGGCGACAAGGCTCCAGGAGAAAGTTATAGGCAAAATTGATATTGGAGGTAGTGATGAGTCTGGCTTAAAAGAATTAGTTACTAGATCTCAGGATATTTTATTTGACCAGGAAATAGTAAGGGAGCAAAAGCTTCTGGAAAAGTTTTTTGAGACGCTAGGACAGAGGCCAGACATGGCTACCTTTAAAGAAGACACTACTAGGAAAGCCTTGGAATATGGGGCTGTAGATTTGTTAATCCTCTCTAAGAGTTTGAATAGGAATCTTATAAGAGAGCTAACAAAACTTGCAGAAAATATAAACTCGAGGGTCGAGATGGTTTCTACAGATACTGAAGAAGGTCAGCAGTTTGCAAACCTTAGTGGAATTGGTGCTATATTAAGGTTTAAGATATAATTTATAAATGAGAAAAGTTTAGAAACATTATGTCTCCAGAAATTGAGGTAAAGGGAATTGACTTACTGAATGAGTTGGAGAAGGGCGAAGCTAACGGTTTGCTTGAAGATGGCTTCAAGAAACTTAAGAGGAAGTTAAAAGAATCATCGAGGCTTAAGGTTCACATTAAAGTTTATTCTCCAGAGGGCAATAGAAGAAAGTTTAGCATTAATTTTGAGTTGTTTTTTGCGAGCTCTCATTTGGAGGCAAGTGTCGCTGAATGGGATTTCTCAAAAGCAATACACAATGGCTTTGAAAAGCTTGGAAACCAGATAGAGCATAAGTTCCATATCAGTGACCAGAAAAATGAACCTTTTAAAAAAAGGTTCCCAAAAACGAACTGAACTTTTAAAAAAAGGTTCCCAAAAACGAACTGAACTTTTAAAAAAAGGTTCCCAAAAACGAACTGAACTTTTAAAAAAAGGTTCCCAAAAGATTGATGAAAGAAGCAAGAAATAAAAAGGACCAAGGTCCTTCTTATGACAATGAACCTTTTGGAAAGGTTCCCAAACCAGACCTTTATATGACATCTCCTTAAGTTGGAGCGGATAAGAAAGCAAGGTCCTTCTTATGACATCTCCTCTGAGAGAAAGTTCTTAAACAAGAATTTAAAAATACTAAGCTTCTTTAAGAAATTATGGAATTAAACAGCCAAACAGTAAATGAGATGGATGAAGCCAGAGAGAAAGAGGATCTTAGAAGACTGGAAGCTATATTCTTTGTTTCGGGGAGGTTTCTAACACTCCCGGAAATAATATCTCTTAGCGATTTAAATCCCATTATTATTCATGATCTTATTGAGAAACTTAAGGAGAAGTACGATAATGAGGATACTGCAATAGCTATTGTTGAGAAGGACGGTATGTGGAAAATGGACGTTAAGCCAGAGTATTCTTGGATAATAAATAAGCTTGCAACCGGAAGCTCTGAATTTTCGAAGGCAGAACAGGAAACCCTTGCAATTATTGCTTATAAGCATCCAATAAAACAATCGGTCATAATTAACATAAGGGGGAATAAAGCATATGAGCATGTTGAGAAATTTGTCAAATTGGGATTGTTGAAAAAGAAAAGGCAGGGGCACACACACGAGTTGACTTTGAGTGATGAATTTTATGATTATTTTAGTGTGCCAGAGCAATCTCCTTTAAATAAACCAGTGGAGGCATAATGGACGTTTTGACTGTTATATACTTGACATATTCTTTCATTTCTCTGTATTTTCTTTTCTTTTTTATGATGTTATATCTTCCCTATAGAAGACAGCTTAATTATGTTCCCCCGATAACAAAAAAATACCAATTGACAATGATTATTAGTTGTTACAATGAACAAGACAGCATTGGTGGGGTTATTGAATCTATAATTAAATCTGATTATGATAACATAAGGAAGATAATTGTCGTTGATGACTGTAGCAAGGACAATTCATGGAAGATAATTAAAGAATATGCAAAGAAATATGACAAAGTGATTGCCGTTCAGACCCCTAAAAATACGGGAAATGCTGCTGGAGCAAAAAACTTCGGATCGAAGTTTGCAACCACAGAATTAATAGGTTTTACTGATGCCGATTCATATCCCCAATTAGACGCCATCTCAAAGATGATCGGACATTTTGATGATACGAGAGTTGGTGCGGTAACTTCAATGATTTTGGTGAAAAACAAGAATAAATTTCTTGAAAAAGTTCAGGCTATTGAATATAAGCTTATTGCCTTTAATAGAAAACTTTTGGGCTTTGTTGAAGGCATCTATGTTACTCCTGGACCTCTAGCGATTTATAGGAAAAGTGCATTTGATAAAATAAATGGATTCGACCATAAGAACCTGACGGAAGATATTGAAATAACATGGCATTTGGTACAAGCAGGATATATAATTAAGATGAGCTCGACTGCAAGAGCATACACTATTGTCCCCAATAAGATAAAGATTTGGCTGAAGCAGAGAATAAGATGGAATATAGGGGGTATTCAGACAATATTCAAATATAAGAGCTTTTTTGGAACAAAAAAAGCCGGCATGTTAGGATTATTTATTCTCCCATTCTTCATATTCAACTGGCTTCTGGGTTTGTTTGGGTTAGGGGTGCTGTTTTATAGAGTCGCTAGAACTTTATTTGTGAAGTACCTAACTACAACTTATTCCGTCCAATCACAAGTTGCTGTTCTTACTTTTAATGATATTAATCTTACTCCTAGCATCCTTGTCTTTTTTGGAGTAGCGACTTTGATAATGAACTTTTTTTTAGTTGGAATTGCTCTATTGAACGCTAAAGAAGATCATTTAAAGAAAGATAAAATGCTCAGTATCTTCTTTTATATCTTCTTTTATCTGTTAACTTATCCTATAATTCTTGTAACATCTTTTTATAAATTTATAACTGGAAAGACTGGTTGGATGACTAAATAGTATGGAAAATAATATAAACGTTTATGGGGTTGAACTGGAATGGTAGGTGTTCTGCAGAGTCCTAAGAATGTATTTTGGGAAGCTTTGATACTTACAGTTGTAGTTTTCGTTTTTGGTTTGTTTTTGGGCTTGGCATTGGAAAAGTCTAGGATAAGTGATATTAATGATTATTATGTCAGCTCTGAAATCTCGTTGATAGACACATTGGCCTTAAATGACGCAACTTCTTTTGAGAATACTAGCTGCAGTGATCTTATCTTAGGGAATTTATTATTTGCGGATAAAATTTATATTGAATCAAAAATTCTTGAAGATTATGAAGAGGCAAATAAACTTAGCGATAGTCTAAAACTCGTACATAAAAGGTACGACCTTCTGAGAACTTTGTTGTGGATAAATGCTAATAACGTTAAGCTGCAGTGCAAGGGTGATTTTTCAGTTGTGGTGTATCTTTATGAACGTGAAACAACCGATCTTGCTCAGAAAGCTAGCCAAAATGTATGGAGTAAGGTTTTAAAAGACTTTAAGGAAGAAGAGGGTGCTAACATAGTTCTAATCCCTATAGCCACTGATAGTGATCTTAGCTCGCTTCGGGTTATTGTTTCTAGATATGACCTTGATAGTTATCCGGTGGTTATCGTTAATGATCAGGTAATAGATCAATTAAAGTCCGTTCAGGGACTTAAAGAGTATATCGATAAGAGCTAATCGAAACATTAAAAAAGGGGAGGTTAGTGTATCCACCATGACCGAATGTGTTAGATGCGGATCTTCTGAAGGAAAGACTATTTTATTCGAAGCGATTTCTAAAGATGGTGTTGTTTTAATATGTGAAAAATGTTCTATTCAAGAAGGAATTCCGGTAATAAAACGGCCTACAAATTTCCAATTGACGACTTCTGTAACCCCCTATACCGTATATGAAAGACTCTCCAGGATGGCAGGTTTAAATCCAAATCAGCATAAGCAAAAAGTTTCCATGGAAAATTTGGAAAGAGGAAGAAATGATAAAGGTCAGGAAGCAAGCTTAAGGCAGATTGTTGACAAGGGATATCAGAAAAAAGCTGAAGAGGGAAGGCCTGTAAGAGATGATTTAGTTTCTAACTTTCATTGGGTTGTTCTAATGGCGAGAAGGCTTAGAAAGCTTACTCAAGAGCAGGTTGCCAAGGAAATTGAAGAACCTGTTGCGGCATTGATCTCTATGGAAAGAGGGGTTGCTCCGTCAGATAGGCCCGCAATAATAAGCAAGCTTGAAAACTTCTTTAGAATACGATTGTATAAAACAACTCAACTTCTGTCTCAAGAAGAACCAAAGAGTCATGTCCCAGAGAGACCTAAAATTAGACGTGAAGATGTGAAATTTGATAGAGACACTAGCGGAAAGCTGACTATTGCTGACCTTAGGGAACTTAAAAAAGAGATAAACTCTAAGCCCACTTCTTTTCAGCCAGATGAGGGTATTGAAGAGATCGTATTTGAAGACGATGTTTTTGAGGAACGAAAGTAATTATTCCCACTATAGGATACGTCTTCATATTTTCTAGCGGGGTATTATAATTTATGCAGGGATCTTAGATAAGTTTTTATAATAAACTCTCTTTTTTATTTGATGGGTGATCTAGTCAGAATTGGCTCGGAAACCGCCAAAGGTGGATTTGCTAATGAAGATATAATCGTGAAGAAGTTTAATTCTTGGAAAAAAGATAGAGAAGCTAAAAAATGGCTTGTGATTATGGGCTATAATATTAAAGAAATAAGGAAAGTTGAAGCAATTAAATTACACGGGCATAAAACGGATGTTCAAATTAAGGTTTTGGTCACACTAAAAAAAGCTATTTCAGTTCAGAATATTTCTATCAAAAAAGCAAATAATGATGCAGACTACAATCAAGTAGATAAAAGGTGGGTAAAAAGCTACAAAGAAATGTGGAGAATACCCCAAGAAGTCGTCAAAATGCTCATGATCTTTACTGGAGAAGTTTCACCTAAACAGTTACTAAAAGAAAGAAAAATAACGAAACAGAAATATAAATCTCTTAGGGATAAAAGAAGATTTTTTCTTGATGAATTCAACGAGGATAGGGGGGAGGAGTTATTAACTTTTTTCAGAAAGAATAAAATGTTAATTGTTACAGATATTATAAAAGGAAATGATAAATTTGCAGCAAGTTGGATGTTAGTTACAAGATGTGATACTCAGAGAGATGAAACCTCTTGGGTCTTGGCAGATATTAATTCTGCTATGAATGTATTTTCTCAAGGAGAAATTAAAATAAGTCCTCAGGGAAGCTTATATATTGGTAGAATAACTATGCAAAGAAAAGGTGGAGATGCTGGCAGAAAAACTGCGAACATGTTGCAATTTAAAATAAAGCCTTGCGATCTGTTTAAAGATTAAGAATAGATTTAACTCTATTCTCTGAGATTTTATGGTATTCTGGAGACTTGTCGATGGCTATAAATTTTCTACCTAATTTTTTTGCAACGTAAGGAGTGGTACCGCTGCCAGAAAAAGGATCAAAAACAATACTATTCCCATTAGAGGATGTTTTTATTACTCTTTCTAATAATCTAACGGGCATTTGACAAGGGAACCCTTTTATTCTTTCGTGAAAAGTGCCTGCTACTCTTGATATTTTCCAGACGTCATCTTCTTCACCAATCCCATTTCCCCAGACATCATCAGGTAATTTTCCTTTTGGATTTGCTCTTTTATCACCAATCCTTTGTCTAATTGATTTAACTCTTATTTCATCTGGATTAAATATGAAATTTTCTTTATCTTTTGTAAAATATAATATATGGGTGTGGGCTCTACTAAACTTTTTCTTTTGTGCTTGCCCAAAAGTATAATGCCAGATTATCCAATTTCTCATGGTTAGTCCTAGTTTTTTTAAAATCATAACAATTTCTGCGGCATGTTCATCATTAATTGCTATATAGATAGAACCATTATTAGACAATAACCTTACACATTCCTTGATCCATTCCCCACACCATTCAACAAAATCTCCATATTGCATTTTATCATTGTGATTATGATATTTTATGCCGATATTGTAAGGGGGATCTGCAAAGATTAAGTCTATTTTTCCAGACGGCATTTCTTTCATTAATCCCAGACAATCTCCTAAGAGGATTTTATTCTCAAAATCTTTTATGTTTCCTTCTTTTTCCATATAATTACTTATCTTTCTTATTTTAAATTATTTTGGTTTGCTACTTTTGAAGAGGTTTTGTTTTTTAATGTCAAATTTTCCCGACCGAAGCCTTTTTAAACTAATTTTGAGATTTCTTATTATGGAAATGAACCTTTTAAAAAAAGGTTCCCAAAAACGAAACTGAACTTTTAAAAAAAAAGGTTCCCAAAAACGAAACTGAACTTTTAAAAAAAGGTTCCCAAAAACGAAACAAAATGGAAATGAAGATTCTTAAAGCAGACAAAGATGAAATGGAGATTGAACTAGGAAGTCTTACAATTGCAGAAATACTTAGAGTCTATTTAAACCAGGATTCGTCTGTTAGTTTTGCCGCATGGAAAAGGCTTCATCCTACTCAGAACCCAATACTTAAGATACAGACAAAAGGCAAGACCGTTAAGAAGGCATTAGATGATGCGATTGCTTCCTTGACGAAGGACCTTGATAAGATTCTTGATGATTTCAAGAAACTGAAATAAAATGGAAGGAGATAAAAGAGAGGATTTAGAAAAAACTCTTAAAGATTTTCCTATAACTTTTGATGCTGAAGGTCCAAGGCCGGGCGGAGTAATTGTTAAGAATTCTGATTGCTGTGGTGTTTCAGTTACTCAGTCGAGAGGAGCACATGACATGGGGAATGGGATGTATGTTGGAGGGGTTATATTTGATTATTGTCCTAAATGTCACAAACCATATCATCCTCCAATTATTGGTAGAGTGCAGTAATACTTATTAATTAGATTTTTATTGTTTTTTTATGGTTGAATTAAAGACTGAAAAGATTTCTGCTGGGAGCTTTGATCTTAATAAGTGGCTTTATGGTGGTTATGAGGTAGGTATTATAACAATGGTTGCTGGGCCCCCTGGAAGCGGAAAGACTAATTTTACTATACTTGCTGCTTGCAGCCAGGCAAAAAAAGGGAAAAAAGTCATTTTCATAGATACTGAAGGAGGTTTTTCTCCTGAAAGAGTAAAGCAAATTGTTGGTGAGGGTTATGAAGAGATACTTGGGAATATTCTTCTTCTTGAACCCCGAAGTTTTGACGAGCAGAGAAAGATTTTTTCAACACTTCTAGATAGATTGAAGAAGAAAGACATTGGCTTAATTGTAATTGATAGTATGGCTATGCTTTACAGGCTTGAGATGGGTGGGGTTGTGAATTCTGAAGGAGATGTGAAGATTAGGAATGTTAATAGAGAAATGGCTGAACAAATGAGGGTGCTGGCCGAGATTGCAAGAAAGGAAAAGATAGCGGTATTGATTACAAATCAGGTTTATAAGGAATTTTTATCTAACGAGGATTTCAAGAATGGCAAGGAGCCTGAAACAAACATTGTCGGGGGTGATTTATTCAAATACTGGAGCAAGTGCATTATTGAATTAAAAATGAGTGGTGGGAAGAGAAAGGCAATCCTTCTGAAACATAGAAATCTCCCTCCAAAAGAGATCAGTTTTGAGATTAGGAATGAAGGAATCTTCAAAAGATCTTGGTTATGAAGATTCAAGATGCCCAATCTTGGTCAATCTAAGGAATCTTTAGAAAAGGGTGGATATAGAAAGAGTTTTTTTAACAAGAGAGATATAATCTTCAAGTGACAAAAAATTAATATAAACTTCTTTGCCATTGCGTAATTGAGGTAAGGTTATTATGAGAATCGTTATAAAATATGGTGGATGATATCAAATTTACAGTAATAAAGAAGATTGCTGATGTGAACTTCAAATACAAAGATATTGGGAAAATATCTCACTTAGACAGCAATTCTCCTCCGAGTATTTTTATTGGCTCGAAGTTAAAATACCCTCTTGTTAATGTCGGAATTTTAAGCCCTTTAGAGAGGGATGAAGATGCCTGGGTTTACGATGATGCAAAATACTGGGCTGAAAGAAATTTTGGGATTCATGAAGTAGTTAAGCTTAGAGACTCATTGCTTAACTCTAGGTTTCAAGCAAAGGTTGAAGATTCAAGGATGAAGAACAAATTTGTAGAGATTGCAAAGGAAATTGCTTTATCGTCAAGACCGGTTGATATTGAAATTGAGCTTAAAAGAGACATTCAAGTAGGCAGAGATAGGGATAAGATTTTGACTCCACATGGAATGGTGGCACCCCTAAAAAAAGCTCGAGTCACTTCTAATGTAAAGATTGATAGGAAGATTGACAAAGTTGTTAATGATGATTTGAAGGCTGTTGAAGGAATAAGTTATCTATATAAGAATAATTTTAATGAATATGTCTTAAGTAAGATCTTAAGTGTTGGAGTTTTGGGCTTGAAGAAGGATAAGAAGCTTGTGCCTACTAGATGGAGTATTACTGCAACAGATGACATGCTGGGAAAAGATGTTATTCAAAGAGTTAGAGATTATAAGTGGATTGAAAACTACGAGCTTTTTTTTGGAAGTTTTTTAGGAAATCATTACATAATAATGTTGTCCCCTGGGGTTTGGAGTTATGAGCTTTTTGAGCTTTATTTACCTGGGAGTTCGTGGAATCCTTCTAATGTAATAAAAGCTTCTACAGACAGCGAGGGATATGAAGGACGAAAGAACTATGCTAGCAATACTGTTGGGGGATATTACGCGTCAAGACTTCCAATAGTTGAATACCTAGATTCGATAAAGAAACAAGCGTCTATTCTTGTTCTAAGAATTGAAACCCCTTCTTATTGGGCTGCGCTTGGAGTGTGGGTTGTGAGGGAGTCGGTAAGAAAGGCTTTGGCTAATAGGAAACTTGAATTTGCAAGCTTGAATGAGATGGTTGAGAGTTCAAGGAAAATTGGAATGATAAAATTTGGATATGATAATTCAAACTTATTGTCTAAAAGTAAACTTCTAGAGCAATTGAAAACCCAGAAGACATTGAGGGATTGGTTTTGAATAAAGACTGCCCAGGCTTGGTCGGTCTAAAGGATTGGTTCTAGTTATTTATTTAACCTTTTTTCAAGTTCTTTATAGTCAACTTTTCTGAGATTGTCTCTGCTTTGCATAGTCTCTGACGTAAAATAGTGTATCTTTCCATCTCTCATAATCATTCCGTATATTGGAACTTTCTTATCATTATCCAACTCAATTATTAAATCATTCACTTCATCATTATTCATATCGTCACTAGGAAATCCTTTATCACTAGGGTAGAATATTCTATAATGTGGTGAAGAAGTTGATAAAACATAGGTTATACCTATTGTTGCTAAGATGCTACTGGCCCATAAAACTGGTCTAAGTGGATTCATTACCATTATAGTTTATCAATTTATTTGTTTTTAAGCATTATTGTGAAAAAACGCATTAGTCAGCTTTATAAAGTGTTTTTCCCTTTCTTTCGTAATTAAATAGAGGTGTTTAATAATGGGTTGTAAGTGGATACAGGTCGTTTTGTTTTTGGTAATAGCTGTGTTTGCAATGTTTATTAATTCAGCCGCGTCCAAGTGGGTAATTTTTGTAGCTGCTTTAGTCTTGCTTGCTCATGCTTTGTGGTGCAAAGGATGCAATGCTTGCTGGAGTGGACACGAGAATAAGCCAATGCCAAAATCAGTGCCTAAAGCTAAAGGCAGAAAAAGATAAATTTTTTTGTTTTTTATTATTTCTATTTCTTATTTTTTATTTATGTTAAAACTTAATAATGCTTTTAAAGCATGATTTATAAAAGTCATAATGAATAAGTTTTCATTAATATCTTTTGTATTGGGATTATTAGCTTTAGTTAATTTTAGCATAATTCTATTAGGCGTTAATCTAGAAAGTTTAAATCTTGCCTCTGGAGCATTTACAGTTATTCTTTATTTACCTATCTTTGGAATTATATTTGGATTTGTTTCTTTTTTTAAAAAACCGACTAAAAAAGAATTAATATTATCTGTCTTTGGGATAATCTTAGCTTTAATTTTATACATTTATCTCTTTTATGTAATAGTTGATCTTGCTAAAGGTCTTGCTAACTTTTAGTTTCTTGATCTTGACCTTCTTGCTGTTTCTTTCTGTATTCTTCTAGTCTTTGTTTATTTATTTCACAATCTTTGTTGAAACAGAATATCCAGGGCTTTTTGCCTTTCCTTATTGACATCATCATAGGAAAATTGCAGCTCTCACATGCTTTATCTGTTTTCTTTATTAATGAATTTGGAGGAAGTGAGTATGTGTTTTTGCATTCGGGATATGCATCACATGCAATGAATGATCTTCTATTAACTCGTGAGTACATCATAGTAAGAGTTCCTTTACCGCACAATGGGCAGGTTATGTCAAGTTTGTTTTCCTCTCTTTCATTTTCCCTTTTTTCAGCCTCGGCCCTAAGCAACTCTTTTCCTATCTCCTTTTCGTTTTTATTGAAGTCTTTTGAGATTTCCTCAATTGTTTTTTTTGCTTTTGTGATTATCTCATTTTCCTTTGTGATGTTTTTCTCATTTGACTCTAGAATGGCTTCCATGGCATCTTCAAAGCTTCTTGTCAGACTTTCATCTATTATGACTGGGGAGTATTTCTCAAGTGTTTCTATGATCGATATTCCTAGCGGTGTTGCCTCAAGACTAGTCCCTTTTACATACCCTCTATCATAAAGAGTCTCAAGAATGTTAGCTCGTGTTGCCTTTGTTCCAAGATTTCTTTTTTCTAACTCTGAGATTATTGATGCTGGAGAGTATCTTCTCGGTGGCTGTGTTTCCTTTTCCTCTATATTTGAGTTTATAACTTTGACTTCTCCATTCATATCTGCAAGGTCCACTTCTTTCAGTTTTGATGGGTATATTTCCATCCACCCCTTTTTTCTTATTGCAGAACCTTCCGTAGCAAAGAGAAGACTGTTCACATCTACAGTAACTTTCTTTTTGTCAACTATGGCATCTTCGCAAAACAAGGAAATGAATCTCTTGGCTATTAAGTTATATATCTTTTCATCATCTGAACTTAGAATTTGAAAGTTTCCAGTTGGATATATTGATGGATGGGCGGGGTCTGTTTTCTTGCCTTCTATTGGTTTAGTTCTCTTTAATAAATGGGATGCATGAAAGTGTTTCGCAACTTTTTCTAAGATTTCTTTGTAGGCTATTGAGGCAGGGAGTTGTTGAGAAGATGTTCTTGGGTAAGAGATTAATCCTGCAAGATATAATGATTGAGCTATTTGAAGAGTTCTTGAAGGAGTTATTCCGTAGAACTTATATGCTTCTGTCTGAAGATTTGTGAGATTGAAAGGTGGCTGAGGGGGAAAGATTTCTTCTTTTTTTGACGTAGATGCTATCCCTGGTTTACCCTCTAGGTTTTCAAATTTAGCCAGCTCTTTTTTATCAAAGATATCTTTAATGTATTTTAAATCAAGAAGATGGGAGTTTTTTACTTTTATGAAAACTTGCCAGTATGGAACTGGTTTAAACGCTTTAATTTCTCTTTCTTTACTAACAATTAAGTGTAGAGTTGGACCCTGTACCCTTCCTATTGACATTATTTTGAATTTCCCTGTAGATTTAATTGCCTGCATAAGCGCTCTTGAAAGGTTTATTCCGTAAAACCAGTCTAGGAAATGCCGTGTTTCTCCTGCAATTGCCTGGCCCCAATTCAATGAACTTGACTTTGATTCATATGCCTGGTTTAATTCCTTGGAAGTAAGGGTTGAGAATTTCATTCGGTTAGCATCTTCCTGTCCGCATATATACCTGACTATATTCAGACCTATTACCTCACCTTCTATGTCGTAATCTGTAGCTACTGTTATTGAGCCTGCGTTTTTTGCGAGTGAAAATAGGGTGTCGTAGTATTTTTTTGTGAAGTCTCCCTTTCTTACCATATAATTTGGCTTCCATGAAATATCAAAAATTGGAAAGCTAGAACCAGACACGTTTTGGCTTAGGGTGAATAGGTGGCCGACTGCACATGCGACAACTATTTTTCTCCCGCGTCTAGAAAGTTCGTAGTAGGCAATTCCGTGATTGTTTTTCTTTACAGCTTTTCCAAGAGCTTCTGCTATCTTTGTTGCAGCTTGTGGTTTTTCGGTTATAACTAATTCATATCCTTTAGGATCAAGTGTTATCTTTCTTGGGATGAATTCCTTAACAGCATTTTTAACAAATCTCTGTTTTTTCTCTTGAAATTTGTTGCTTGACTTAGATGTGAATTTTTTCTTAAATTCAGTTTTTTTCTTTGGGCGAGGTTTTCTGACTCTTGACTGTTTTATGACTTCTATTGGGTTTTCCTTTCCCTTGTAAGGTTTTTCTACCGTGATCTTTATGTCTGGAATTTTTTTCTTTTCTCTTTTCTCAATTGTTGACTTCATATCTTCTTTTCCAACTCTAAAAAAAGTCTCAGAAGCTGTCTCTTCCTTGGTTTTTTGCGGTTTTTTTGGCATTTTGCTTATTTTTCAAGATTTTCAATAATTTATTATTTACTTGTATTTTACACTCAATAACAGCCAGTCTTTTAAGGTTTTTCTATCTTCCGCTAGAAGTATCTTACAATTGCAGTCATATCATCTTTCTTGAAGGAATCATAAATATGACCTTTATCTGCAATTTTTCTTCTTTTCAAGATCTCTTTTAATCTTGCAGTTGCAATTTCAGGAGACTTAGCTCTTTGGAGAATTTTTAAAATTTCTTCTTCTGGTAAGTTATCACTTATACCATCACTCATTATGATTAGTTTATCTCCAGGATATAGCTTGGATGATTTTTCATGATACTTTAGTTTTTCTTTATGTCCAACCGCGTTTGTTATTATATTGGGCATGTAAGGATTGTCATCTAACGTAGTTAGTTCTTCTAGTTTATTGTCTTTAAAGATCCATGCAGGGCTGTCTCCAAGATTTAAAGTGTATAAATCATTGCCCTCTTTAAGGCAGGCCGTTAAAGTAGTTATACTTTTTTTATTTTTTTCTTCTGTAAAGAGTTCTCCATTTATGTACTCCATTGCGTCTATGAGATCCTGCTTATTTGTAATTTTTTGCTCTGTTAGCACTTTGTGGGCTAGTTTTGACGCTTTGCTACCTCCAACACATGAAGCTCCATCTAAAACAATGTCTAAAGAGGATGTATCGCTTATTATTCTTGAGAGATATGCGTCTTCACCGTGTGACGTATTGTCAAAGTAAACCGAATAAGATCCGTTTTCCATTTTTATTATTCATGATTTTTTTTAGAAATCGACGGTGTAACCATTAGCAGTTAAACTATCCATGATAAATCTATTGTCTTCATATTCCCCATACAAAGTAATAGATTCGTTATCTCCGTCATTGATTTCTGATTGAACCAAGGCTAAAGCTTCTGAGCTCGCTTTACAATAGACGTAACGTTGTGCTAAAACAAGTTTTCCTTCTATGTCTATAATGGTGGCTAGGCTACCCCTATTTTCTCCGTAGCTTTCTCCAACACTAATTGGCTTGCCTTGAAGAACTAATTTTTTTGATTCAATTGATGATTCTGCCGAACATCCCAGGCTTCCTAATAGTGTTGTTCCAAGAACAATTCCAGTAAGTGTTTTGTTTATTTTCATACAAGAGTTGTGATCATGTTCTTTATAAATCTTTTCTCTATTACTACTTTGTAGTTAATTAAATTCAGTCAAGTTTGTTTTTTTTCAGAAGTTTGTTAATTTCTTCAAGCCTTTTTTCAGCGCCTATTGAGTTGTTGAACATTCTGGAGAAAATGCCAGCCAGCCATTCTGACCATGCTTTATCTTTTACAGTATAGAATACGTATAGTTTCTTGTTTAACTCCTTCTCTCTTGAAGAAGGAATTATTATGTCCTTCATATTAAACATCTTAGAGTCTACTAACGTAATCCTTAGTGGCTGTTCTCTATGCCTTATTTCAACTATTTCTTTCCCATATTTATGGTTCAGGAAAAGAAGCTTTTCTATATTATCTTTTCCCGCAATATCAACTCTGCATATTGCTTTCATTTTAACCCCCCTTTTTGCTAACGAGTCTAGGATTTCGTATATGTTTATTTTTCCATCATTATAATTGATGAAAGAAAGATTTCCTGAGAAAAACATTATGTTGTTTTTTACCCCTAGAAGTAGATCCCTGAATTCATTTAACTTTCCAACCGCTACTTCATCTTTAGCGTTTTTTACGTAGGCCTTCTTATTTTTATCTGGGACATGTTGAAATATATCTAAACACGAAAATTCTTCTTTTTTCTTTGCATTGAATATACGCTTCTCTAACTCTTCCTGGAAGATGGTCTGGTTTCTTTTTTCCATAGAGGCCCAATAGACTATCTTTAAGGCGCCTCTTGTTCCTTCCCTGAATGTTCTTGTCTCTAATGTTCCGTGGTCTTTTTTTATCTGATCAACATATCTGTCGGCAGTTCTCCAGTTCTTGTTTATAAAGACTGCAATTTCCTGGATGCTTCTTGGTTTTTGATAGATAAAGTCTTCTATCCTGTTTATCGTGTCGTTATTAAGCATGGTTGTATAAGGGCAAGCTATTATTTAAGCATTGTGCAACACTGTTGACAAATTAATGCCAGAAAGATGTATTATTAATACAAGTCTTAACAAGTATATGGCAATAAAGAGGATAATAGTTGAAGGTCCTGACTGTTCAGGCAAAAGCACCGTTGTTGAGAGAATTAAGAATATGCTGAGATGGGATTCAAAATCCTTGCATCATAAAGACATCTTGCAATTTCCTCGGTATTTAAAAGAATATGCTAATGCTGAAGAAATAGTCTTTGACAGAAGTCATATCTCAGAGATAGTGTATTCAATATTATGGAGAGATGGAAATCCCTTTTCTAAGGGGGAGGAGAAAATACTGGATCTTATTCTCCAACATGAATCTCTTATAATTTTTGCCTGTCCGAGCCTTGAACTAATGCGGAGCAGGTTTAATTCGAGAAAATTCCCACAACAGATTAAATTTGAAGAGCTTGTCAAATCAAGGGAGCTCTTTATTTCAAAGCTGGGGGAAATCTCATTCATACCTTATCTTTCAAATAACTTTCTAGAATTGGATGAATTGCTTGAAAAAATCAGGAGTCTTGTAAAATGAAATTTTATCTTGCCGGACCGGTAGGTTATGGCAACCCTGGAAAAGAGTGGAAGGAAAATATAAAGTCCATCCTAATTGACGCAGGTCATGAGGTTTGGGATCCTATTGAAAATGATGCTAATTATCCTGGAGTTAACGAAATGAACCAAATGAAAGAAAATCCGCGTATCTATTTTAAAGAGATCAAGGAGATAATGCAGGGTCTGTTTATTGATGATTGCAAATTTATAGATGAGTGTGATTATATTATATGTTATTTTGTAAATAGGTCTTATGGGACTATCTCTGAACAGGGTATTGCCTATTATGCTTCAAAACTGTTGGGAAAGAAAGTAAAGACTCTTTGCATATTCCATGATTCTTTTTTCCCGGATGAATGGGTTTTATGCTGTTCGGATCATGTGTTTTTTAGCATTCATGATGCTGAGAAGTTTATAGAGGAGAGGTTCTGTTCATGAAACTTTATGTTCTTCCCGTTGAAAAGATTTGCAATGCTTCGTGCAATTTTTGCATAACTAATTTTAGAGAAACTTCAAATAAGGAGTTTTTAGATATTAATTGCCTAGTGAAAATTTTGGATGATTATAGTCCAAATTCAATTGAAATAACTGGTGGGGGTGAGCCTCTTCTTCATAGGAATATAGGAGATATTGCAAACATTTGCATTGAAAGGGCTAGAACCCAAATTTACACAAACGGGGTTTTATACAGGAGAGTCGAAGGAGTGAGGGGGTTGGAATTTCTAAGTGTTTCTAGGGCTCATTATAAAGATTCTATTAATGAAAGAATTATGGGTGTTAAATATAACATTGAAGATATTTTCAATCTAGATATTCCCATAAAACTTTCATTGCTTTTGCTTAAGTCTGGCATAAGTTTTAAGAAAGAGATTGTTAACTATCTTGATTGGGCTGGAAAAAATAATGTTAAAAAAGTAATTGTTAGACAATTGTTTGATCATGACTATCGCGGAAAGATTGAGGGCGAGTTCGTTTCTACTGCAGATATGGCCAGATCTTTTGCTTCTCATACCGGAGAAGAAAATGTGTGCTTAAAATGGAATGGAATGGATGTTGAGTTTGAGACAAGATCGTGTGCGTGCGAGTTTAATAATCCGGTGCTTCATGCTGACGGAAAGTTATACAAGGGATGGAGCAGGGAGGTTATTCATGATCTTGACGGGTCCTGAAATTAAAAGACAGGTTAAGCTTGGAAGGATCCATATTGTTCCCTTTGATGAGAATAATATCAACCCCAATAGCTATAACTTCAGGCTTGGAAGTGTTTTGAAGGTTTACAAAAATAAGATTCTTGATTCTGCAACTATGAATGACTTTAGGGAAATTATTATTCCGGAAGAAGGATTTTTTCTGAAGCCTCACCAACTTTATCTTGGGCATACCATTGAAGAGATGGGAAGTGATTTTTACGCGCCTATTATGCAGGCCAGAAGCTCTGTTGGAAGACTTGGTTTGTATATTTACCTTAATTCTGGGTTGGGAGATATTGGATTTAAGAAACAATGGACATTGGAATTACATTCTATACATCCATTGAAAGTTTATCCTGGAATGAAAGTGGGTCAAATGCTTTTTTGGAGGCCTCAAGGAAAAATAATTTTATATAAAGGAAAGTATAAAGATTCAAAGGGCCCTGAAGTAAGCCAAATATGGAAGGACTTCAAGGTATAGGTCTACAACTCAAAAACTGTTGGTTTTCTTGCGACGTTGATTACATGGGTTTTTCCCATCATTTCTTCTAGACCCGAGCCTTCTTCAATATGGGCACATATTGCTATGTCTGGTTGGAATTTTTCTATGGCTTTTCTTACCGCTTCAGAGCCTGGCCAGCCAGAGAACTCAGACTTGCTTCCCGCAGGATGAATATGGGTAACCATTATTTTTTTATCTATATCTTTTATTTCATCATGACTTTTTTTTAGGAGCTTGAATATCTCAGAATCAGATATACGGTGAATCCCCATGTTTGCAGTTCCTGCTCCGAAAAAACCGACATCTGTTTTTACAAATGAATATCCATGGAGGTGTTTTGAATATGGCGCGTATACTTCAGATAGAAATGAGGTGGTTGAGATCGCTTCGTGGTTTCCAGGAACAATAAGAACTGTTTTTTTGGCTTTTGCGAATGGCCCTATAATTCCCTCTATTGAGCTTTCTGCTAGCGTTAGATCTCCGGCCAAAATCACAACGTCTATATTTTCCTTAACAGCCCTTTCTGCCAGTTTTTCCACGAGTCTTATATCTCCGTGAATATCCCCTATTGCTAGGACTTTTGTTTTCTTGACTTTATTTTCCATGTGTTTTATAGCACCATAATCTTTATATTTGTTGTGAAGTTTAACGTTTTATGCCAAACCACATTAATAGATTACAACTTTACGATCAAAAGTTTATGGCTGAAGATAAGATCACTGACTGGAATAAAGAATTTCCACAAAACCCCGATTTTTCTACCATGGGTTGGTCTTTGTCGGGTTTTGAGCCAGCCCTTAAGTTTATGTTTAATGGATATGGCGTTCATGCTAACTTAACTAAGATGCTTCCTCAAAACTTTCCTGCGTGGCTTGTCTGTGATATGGACAAAGCACAAGCAAGGTATGTTGAACAAGTAGTGTCATCCTCTTATCAGTTTTTAAACGCAGAATTGACTGACGCCAAAGAAGGGCTTGAAAAGCTGAGTAGTTATATGATAAGAAAACCTCAAAATAGTTTTTTTGGATTACAGGACGTCTTACATTTTAGCAAAGATCTTTCTTTTTGGTATTTTATAGACACTTTTTCTCTTGGTAACCTCACCTCGAGAAGTATTGGAGATAAGCTTTCCAAGGCTAAAGATATACCTGATAAATTAATGAGTGATAAAGGAATTCAGTATAAACATTTATACGACTTAATGGATCATAACGATGAAGATAATGGAAAGCCGGATTGCTTTTCTGGGCGAACCATAAAGGACTGCGTTGACAATGCCTTGGAAGTTTACAAATTTGCTAAAGAACTAAGAGATGCATCATTTTAGATTGAGAATTTTGCTCTGATTGTGGGAGCTATAAATTTCGTCCCTGATTGGTTGGTATTTTATTTTAGATATATATTCTACTAAACATTTAAAAAGACAATACTATCAGGATATATACATTGAAGTAATCATGTCCACGAGACTGATACATCTAAAAAAACAAAATGAAAGACAATTTTGATATCTTTTTCAGGAGAAAGCCGGCTTTGATGCTTGTTTCTTTGAAGAAGAATGTAAGGATGAGATATGGGAGTATTTTAGCTAAAGAGGTGGACTGCACTTACAGCCATGCTGTAAAAATTCTGCAAACGTTGAAATCTTTGAAGCTTGTTGAGTTTGAGAAGAAAGGAAGAATAAAGCTTATCAAACTGACAAAGAAAGGAACAGATGTTGCGGATGCGATAGAAAATATCCAGAATTTTGTTAAATAGTTCTAAATCTACCTAAAAATCGAAAGTTTGAATTATTTTTTAATGGTTTTTTCTTTTCTTATTATGCCTTTCTTGCCCATTTTTATAGAAATGCTTAAAAATATGATTTGTTTAGTTGAGTTATGCAAAGAGGAAATCTTTCAAGGTTAAAAATTTCTGATACTAGTCTTCAAGTGCTAGTTCAAAAGATGAATGAAGATGTTGATGTTAGAACTTTACCTTATGATTGTCCTAGGCGAGCAGCAGATAGAATGAGGGAAAACTATTGTAATGGGTTTGGATATGACTATGAGGACACTGTAACTGTTTTGGGAGAGCCAAATACTATGTTCACCTTTCCACAAACAGATCAAGAAATTAGAGAGCATTTTACGAAAGGTATGAAAAAGGTAGAGAAAAGAGCTGAGTATCTTGATTCTACCAGAGAGAGCAGAATTGCTTCAAGAAGGAAAATTTATTCTGAAAAGGGAATTCATCTTATTGATTAGTAATTGAATACTTTTTATTAACTCTTTAAGAGCAATATAAGTTAAAAAACTGTAACCTTCTCACATTTATGGGTTGAGAATTATATTTATTATTATGGATACTAGATATATTGTTGTTACGGGAGGTGTATTAAGTGGTTTGGGTAAGGGAATTGCTCTTGCAAGTATCGGGAATCTTCTTTCTTCTAAATATAAAGTAATTCCCATAAAATGTGATGGGTATCTTAATGTTGATCCTGGGACAATGAATCCTGTTGAGCATGGGGAGGTCTTTGTTCTTGATGATGGTACGGAGGTAGATATGGATTTCGGGCACTATGAGCGGTTCCTTGGAATTTCGTGTAAGAAGGATTTTAGCCTTACAATGGGGAAGGTATTTGAAGAAATAAGAAAAAAAGAAAGGATGGGGGACTATCTTGGTAAGACTGTTCAGATGATTCCTCATGTTTCTAATTACATAAGGAATTATTTTGTGCAGGTTGGGGAAGAGAATAATGCAGATGTTGTTCTTATAGAGATTGGCGGGACGGTTGGAGATATGGAGAATGAGCTCTTTATAGATGCTGTAAGGTCTCTTTCCAGAAAGGTTGGAAGAGACAACGTGTTATTTATTCATGTTACTTATGTTCCCATTCCGGCTTCTTTAGGTGAGCCCAAATCAAAGCCGACTCAACAAAGTGTTGCTATGCTTAGGCAGAGAGGTATTGAGCCACAGATAATAATTACTAGATCAAGAAAGCCTCTTACTGACAAGGTTATTCAGAAGATTAGCTCAATGAGTAATCTTGAATTTGAAGAGATTATCTCAGGAGTTGATGTTGACAATGTCTATAAGATTCCACTCCTTTTTGAGCAACAAGGAATGAGCCAACTTTTATCAAGAAAGTTAAATCTACAAATTCTTCCAGATTTAAAAAAGTGGGAAGAGTTAATTAATAAGAGAGATAGCGCTCAGAAAGAGATAACTATTGCAATCGCAGGAAAGTACACCGCTCTTGAAGATTCTTACGCTAGCATCATAGAAGCGATTCACCATTGCGAGGCTATTTATGGAGCAAGAATAAACATTAAGTGGATTGAAACTAGCAATAATAACTTAGACCTTGATGGAGTTTCTGGAGTTATTGTTCCGGGAGGCTTTGGTTCTAGAGGGGTTGAAGGAAAGATAGAGATTGTTAAGAAATGTAGGGAAAATAAAATTCCTTTTTTGGGCATCTGTTTTGGATTGCAAATGGCGGTTATTGAGTTCGCAAGAAATATATGCGGATTAAACGCGAATAGTACTGAAATAGACCCAACTTGCGAGCATCCTGTGATTGATATTCTTGAAGAACAAAAATCAATTGAGAGTAAGGGGGGAACAATGAGGCTTGGAAGTCATACAGCTTTTATAAAAGAGGGAAGCATTGTCCATAGACTTTATGCGAATACAAAGGTCGAAGAAAGGCATAGGCATAGGTATGAAGTTAATCCTAAATACCATAAGGATCTTATTGCCAATGGGTTGATTCTGTCTGGAGTCTCTCCAGATGGCACTTTAGTCGAGTTTATTGAGTTGGAGAATCATCCCTTTTTTGTTGCCACTCAAGGGCATCCTGAACTTAAAAGCAGCCTGTTAAAGCCCGCTCCTTTGTTTAGGGGGTTGATTGGGGCGGCTTTGAAGTTTGATGAAGAGAAACAACATCTTTTTAAATAAAATTCTTTTAGTAAAAATATCAAGGCTTCGTAGCTCAGCTTGGTAGGCTCAGAACATCTCTCCGAGATTCTGGCTAAACCAATCTTCTCTACGAACAAAACAACAAGGCTTCGTAGCTCAGCTTGGTAGAGCACTGGACTCTTAATAAAAAGAACCTACGGTTCTTCTTATGACATCTCCCTTTACGGGAAACATGAGAAAATCAACAAGGTTCTTTACTTCTCTTTTAAAAGAGAAAGAGTAATCCAGGTGTCGGGGGTTCAAATCCCCTCGAGGCCATATAAAAAGAACCAAGGTTCTTCTTATGACATCTCCTTTAAGAGGATGTTTCCATTTAGTATGGAGAAAAAGAGAAATAATATGCACAATAAATTTTGCCCTAAGTGTAAGAGCATTTTGATACCTGAAAGGATTTCTCTAAATACGTTTGTCCTTAAATGCACTAAATGTGGGTTTTACAAAGAGGAAAAGGGTGAACCCCTAATACGGACAGATAAAATGAGAAATAAGGGAATCGGTGACGGTGTTATTAATGATGGAAATGAGTTAGCTGATTACGACAACAAGTGTAAGAAGTGTGGCTATGGAAAAGCACAGATAATTGAAATGGGCGTTTCTTATTCTGATGAAGATGATCTAATACTTTTAAAGTGTGGGGAATGTGGGCATTCCGAAAGAGTTGGAAGGAAGACTAGTTGAAGAACACAACATAAATCTTTAAAAATAGATCTGTTGTTAAAACGATCATGCCTAATAACGGATTAATTGAAGTTAAAACGATTATGCCTAATGACGAAGGAATTGAAGTTAAGGTAAAGTATGTGGATGGAAAAGAAGAAATTTTAGAAAGTGTTTCTAGAATAACGTGTGACAGCGAAAATATCTCCTTTGAAACTCCTTCTCTTGAAACAAAGTGCACTTATGTTCCTAGGGGTGAAGTTGGTGAGTTTGAGGCTAAAATGAGTCATGAAACCAAAGGTATGTTAGGGATTATAAATGGTCTAAGATTAAGGAATGTTACAGAAGTGCATTATAATTACCCATTATCTATTTTAGGAGAGAGGATAGCTTTTGAGAGCGATATCCATTATACTGGAGCAACTTATCCAATTTCCAATTTTGAAGTAAGTCTTGAGGAAGAAAAGGCTGACTATTTTTATTAGGGTTTGTTTATCTATATTCTCTCCAGGTGTGGTTGCACTTGACGCATTTGAAGAACTTTGTTTCTGCTTCGTCTCCAGCTCTTGTTTGAATTGTCCAGAAATAAGCTTTGTCGTGCCCGCATTCTTTGCAGGTTTCGATTATTATTGGAAGAACCTGAGACTCTTTTTCTGAAATAACGGGAATTTCTTTTCTGTTCTCTAATTTTTCTGATGTTTTTAGTTTTGCAGGCTTACCTTTTGCTGTGTAACTACACCTTGAACAACCAAGATTAGTCCTCTTTTGAACAAGGATTGAGCCGCATTTCGGACAAAATTCCATCATAGTTTTTAAGCAAAATTCTTTATAAAGTTTTGCTTGGGAAAATTTTACCTAGAAATTGCCTATTTTAGCTATACGGTTCCATTAATTCTCTTCACAGAATCCTCTGTCTGAAGAATACCTATTAAATTCAAAGAAAATAAGTTTTCCCCAGCCAATATAAGGAGCTAGTTTGAAGATTGCTTTTCCTACAAGCTGGTTCTCTTTAATGTTTTTCTCTTCTTGGAGTTGGCCGTTATTATTATCACCTATTGTTGTAAAGGTTCTTTCTCCGTTTTCATCAATATTTATTTCAATTACTCGATGTATTAGGGGATTTTTCTTATTGGCGCTGAATATTATTACATCTCCTACTTTTATTTTGTCTGGATTGGCTCCAACTATGAATAAGATGTCTCCTTTATTGAATCCTTTTTTGAAAATAAAGTCTTCGAATTCTTCCTTATCTATCTCGAATTCAGTATATTTTGTATCATGCCTACTCCACCAATTGTTATAGCTTCCTAGAATGTTTCCCTCATGATACATTGAGCATGATTCAACAATCGCAAGAGGAAGTTGTGTGCCTGTCAGCAAGCTAAGTGTTGGGAAGAATATGAATTTTATAAAGATGAACAAAAATACTATTGAGAAGAGCCAACCTTTCCAGCTGTCATCTTTCCATAAAAGAAACCAAAATTTCTTAAAAAACTGTTTCGTTGGAGAGTCTTTTTGCATTTAATGAACAAGAAAAGTGTGTTTTTAAAATGTGTGAATTAAATTTTATTAAAATATTCTTGGATTTTCTTGGATAAAACTGAAGCGATGATTGACACTAGAACTACTACTATCATTGAGTACGTCAAGTTTAATCCGTAAATATCCCATTTATGGTAGATTAATTTTATTAGTGCTTCATGAAATAGGAAAAAGGTTATTGTATTAATCCCTATGAAATACAATATTCTAGTTGGCATGTATGTTGTTTTAAGATGATAAATAAGGAAGAAGATAATAAATGGGGCTACCATTATTGGCTTTACAAATAATAAAATAAAGGAAATTGCTAAAGAGGCGAATTTTTTGTTCTGGGCCAGCGCGATTCCAAAGCAAAATTCTGCTATGAAGAAAATAGGGGAGTAAGAACTCCATTCCCCTACAATTGTCCTAAACAGTGCAGAAGCAAGAAATATTACCAACAAAAATGTCTTTTCATTCTTAACATACTTATTCAGATAAGGATAGAGAAGATACAATCCTATTAATGGAGTTAGAAACCATGCCGGGCTTATTATACTGTATTCGGCACTTTTAGAAAACGGACTTAAGAATAGGAAATTAAGTATTATGTCCATTGCATTTCCTGAATAGGTCTGCTTTCCAAATAGAATTAATATTGAGATTATTGCTAGATAGTACATTGATGCTATCTTTATGAATCTCTTCAAGAACCATTTTAGAGAAAAAGATGTGTGTTTAGGATAACTTCTTGTCAATATGTATCCGCTTAGTATGAAGAATAAAGATACTCCTATAAATCCTACGGGTCTTAGTGAGTTATCTTTGTAGATTTCATACAAAAAATGAAATTCAATTACAAGTGTTATTGCTATTGCTTTAAGCAAGTCTATGGCAACAAATCTTTCTTTATCTCTTTTCACCATCTTTCTTCTTATTAGGCCAGTGTTTTTTAAGAAGCTTTGGGTTTGTAAATCTTTTAAAGTCTACCTCACTGGGAAATGTATGCCCTTATAGTTAAGCCTGGATATAATATTTCCTTGCGGAGGAAAAGTCCGAGGTTCAAATCCTCGTGGGGGCGTTAATCCTTAGGATTAAGACACCAACATAAACCGAATAACTATGGGTTGTTTTGGTTCAGTTTTCGAATGGAGCGTATTACTATTTGGTTAGGTGCTTCGGAAGGGAGTTGAACCGAAAAATACTTTAAGATAGGAAAATCCAATTTATCATGGAAAAAATTACTATTTTGGAAAAAGAACTGCAAGAAGAAATAAAAAAGTTAATTGTTGGAGAAAATATTGATAACGAAGAAATACTCTCAAAACTAAAAGAATTTTTCCATTCAAAAAAACAAGAGGATATAGACAAACTAAATCCTAGAAACATTAGATTATTTACTGTGGCTCTTGAAATATTACAAGAAAACAAGAAATTATTTCCAGTCAATCTCGCTAATTTAGATTATGTTTATAGTTATAAAAATGAACCTCTTAAGTATTTATGGAAGTCATGTGAATTTAATCTTTCAAAGGATTTTATAAAAATAAAAGATGTTTTAATTAAAGTTGCTAAAGGATTAAACTTGAGCGAGATAAAAATTAAGAAAATTCAGAGTTTTATGGAACAAGCAGATAAAATGTGTAAAGAAAAATATAGTTCTGATATGGAATCTATAGGTTTGTTTAATGAAACTAAAGACTCTTTTATTTATTTAGAATATCATATTTTTGATGATGATTATAGAAACGAAAGAGTTTGTGAATTTAATATACTATTAGTATCACCAAAAACAACATCACTTAAAATGTTGCCAAATAATAAGGGAACAATTTATTCTAATCTGGTTTTTAGAGAAAGTTAAGTTCTTTTAAGGAAAAAGTTGGGGAGTTAATCCTTAGGATTAAGTAATCGTGGGGGCGTGTTACCTAAGGTTAATAATCTCACATGGTTTTTTCTTTTTATCAACGGAAATCCATTTAGTGCTTTTTACGTTTTTTTGAGGGCTTTTTACTGAATTTTATTGGTTTAACGCTCCCCGCACTTTCCTAAATTTAGGTCAAGAAAAAGTGCTTCAAGAACCAATTCTTATTTTCTTCTTGCAACAGCGGTGTATAGTATAGAAACTACTTTCACTTTACCAGGTTCTAGTTCCCTTTCTACTTCAGAATCATATCTGCTCCTGTCATTACCAACATCATTGTGGAAAATATTGACTTTAGGATTTTGAGAATGTCTTCCATTTCTTTGAACTATTGCTACGCCATCTTTATCGGTAGATTCCAATATTTTATACCCCTCTTGTTCTAGGCTTCTTTCCAAGTTATTTTTAAAATATTCATTAAAACCCACTCTCTTTGAACTAACTCTAGACTCTTTTAAAAAGTCCGATGCCATTCTCAATACCGGTTTATATCTATTATCATTATATGCAGAACAAAACATCAGCTCGGGGTTTTTGACATATGCATCAAACCATCCTGCCAATCCCTGATATTTAGTTAGAAAGAAATCTCGTAATCTTTGAATATCTGTTTTTTTAATTAATTGCAATCCAATTCCATGCATAAGATTATCCGTTGCATCTAATTCAAACAGAGGAAATGGCACAACTTCTTGTTTAGAATAATCATGAAACATTGTGTTAGCAGAACCTTGTATATCTAAAAAATGAATAAATCTTCCATTAGGTCTCAATACTCTTCTGACTTCGCCTAGAGCTTTTCCCAAATCAGCCAGCGTGTCAAAAGAAGAATATCCCGTAGCAACATCAAAAGAACCATCTTTAAACGGTAATTCATAAACATTTGCTACTCTTATATTCGAGCCAGGATTTAAAGTTCTATTTCCTTCTACTACTTTAGGGCTCTGTTCTGTTTGTTGTATTCTCTCTTTGTATTCTGGGACTAACTTAACAAGTTCACCTAGACCGCTACCTATTTCTATAATACCCTCAGGAGATTTTACATATTTCCTGAAAACATCCCTGACTACTCTTGCCGAAGCTTCTCTAAATAATTCTCTATATGGATTGTAAGAATGTAAAGTATCTTCTTCTGTCCATCTTGTTTCAAGTTTATCTACCATGAGATTTTCAGAATCCTTAGCTTTTTAAATCTTACTATTATTACTACTTTTAAGTAACATATAATCTTGTATCACACCTTTTATCATACTTTGTGTAACAATTTTTGTAATACGTATCGTGGGGGCATATATCTTTAGGATTAAATCTCCTACATAAACCGAATAATTAGCGAGGTTTATAGCTCAGCGCTTCTTAGGAGCGTATTACTCTTTGGTTTGGTGCTTCAAGTGGGGCGTTAGTTTTATAATATGGTTTGTATTGTGGATAAAATGGGAATAAGGCCAGAAACAAAATTAGGCAAGTGGTCAGTGGGTTTAAACATCTTTTTTCTGATAGTGGTTTCTATTTCTGTAATTTTAGTTTTAGTGCTTAGAATACTTTCTTTTGACGATGTTTGGTGGGACATAACTGTAAATGTATTTTTAGCACCAATAGTTGCTTTAATAATAGGAATAATGGCTATAAGAAGAAAAGATCGTTCGATTTTAGTCTATTCATCCGTCGCCATAGGCATCCTTGCTATACTTTTTATTCTTTTACATAGTTTGTTTATTAGTGATTGAATACAAATAATCCAATCTTTTATAAATACAATCTTGTTTTTCATATTATCATGTTAAATGAAATCATTCTTGCAGTTGTCCAGGCGTTGACCGAGTTCCTACCAATTTCCTCTGATGGTCATCTTGCCCTTGTTTCAAATATCATATCTACTCCAAACCTTTTTTTTATTACTTTTCTTCATCTTGCTTCTCTTCTTGCTGTGATTATTTTTACTAGAAAAGAGATAATTGAAATTTTTAGATTTAATAAAGAGAGTTGGAAAATGATTGGGTTGTTAATTATTGGAATTATTCCTGCGGGACTTGTTGGCTTCTTTCTTGGAGATCTTATTGAGGGCACATTAGCTTCTTATTTACTTATATCTTTATTTTTCCTTTTCACGGGGATAGTTGTTTTTTCGTCTAAATTCTTTAAGGCTTCTAAATATGAGCTAAACAGCGGCAATGTTTTTTTCATTGGGCTCATGCAAGCAATTGCTTTGCTTCCGGGAGTCTCGAGAAGCGGGATGACCATCTCAACTTCACTATTTTTTGGGATTGATAAAGAAAAAGCGGTAAAGTTTTCATTCCTCATGTTTATTCCACTTGTTATTGGGGCTTTTTCCCTTGAATTTATAAAAAACCCTCGTGCAATTGCAGAGTTTTCCGTAATGACTCTGGCCGTTTCTTTTACGGTTTGTTTTGTCTTAAGCTTAATTTGTTTAAATATACTCAATTATATTGTCAAGACAGATAAATTCTGGATTTTTGGAATTTATTGCTTCATTATTGCCATTGTTAGTTTTTTGCTGTTTCTTTACTTGTAGTTAGTAGCTTGCCCATTTTCAAAACCTTTATAATCCACTTTTATTTTATTTTTATATGGATAATCTCTTGCCTTATCTTAGTATAAGGAACACCCACAAAGGAATCTATGATGTTGAGCTTCAGAATATTGATCGACTTAAAAAATTTTCTTCAGTTGAATGCCATGTACTTGTTTATCCCTTAAGTAGGAATATTGTTGCTGATGATGTTTCTCTTAATCCTTATGAAGAATATGCAGAAGACATTAAGGATGGCTATAACTCTCGCTACTCTAAAATAAATTTTCTTTTTAACAAATTTCTAGGATTGACTATGTCTCTTGTTATTTTTTTGCTATTCTTGGCATACGCTCCCCAGGCTTTTCTCTCTATTGATTCTGTTGTAGCAATTTTTGCCGCTTATATCATAGGGAAAGAATTGGGGCAGGATCTTGAGTCTTTATTTGTTAATGTTTCAAGCAATTGGAAAATTCACTTTTATAGGGATTATTTTAAGTATAGGCTGGAGAGGTCCTCTTCTCTTACAAATTATTCCCAATATGCTAAAAGATACAGATACGGGAAGCCTTCAATTTCATCTTCTAAAATGGATTTCGATAAGAGGAGCAATTCTCAGATAGTTAGAATGAAATTTAATCATGGTGATCTGGGCACTGAGCAAACTGCGCATATTCTTTCCATAAGAGTTTCTGAAGAGTTAATCAATGAGTACGAAAATAAGGGTTATATGATCTCATTTAAACTTTGCCTTAATAAAGATAGTTTTTTATTCACAAAAAGTCTTGAATTATCTCAGGCAATCTGCAAGGGGAATGTAGGATGTTTGGGAAAAGATGACGAACTGGTGAAAGATGGCGTTTATTTTAAGAATGTTGTGAAGGGTGCTAGGTTTAAGTACGATGGACGCTCGGGGATTATTAAAGGAAAAATTATAGCTTGATTATTCTTATTATTGTTCGATTTTTAAGGTTATGGAAAGGCTTTTAATTATCAATTATGCTGTTTTTCTGGGGTGATGGGTTTCAGGCTTTAAGAGAATGAAGATAAAAAAGATCTGCTATCCTTAATCTCCCTGTAAATAAGATATTTAAACACCTTTTTACAATACTAATCATGGCCAAAGAACCAAAATTAGCGAAAACCCATAAGACAAATGTTAAGATAGCTTATGCTGTAATTGCCATTGCTCTTGTTTTTGTGGTATTGCTCCTTATGTTCAGGGGATCTTCTGAAGAAAAATTAAATAATGGAGCCGATTCTTCTCTTAACCTTGCAGAAAAGGTGGAAGCTCAAGATTTGATTAGTAATAAAATTAGCTACGAGGGTAAGTTAATTAAGATTGAGAATGTGCTTGTTCCGGATGTAAATTTTGCTTATATTAACTATCCTAACGGGTCAAAAGAAAAACTTTTTATAGAGCCTAAAAAATCGGAGTATTGCCTCTATTTCAATCTTATTGGTAAATTACAACCAGATGAGAAAAAAGATTGGATTTTTTATGTTGAAAATTTTGAGTGCGTAAGCAAGAACTAATCATCTATGCCTTGCTTTATTAAAACTTCTTGGATTATGCGTGGACCGGCTATCTCTTCTTTTATGGAAATTTGTGCTTCTCGGTCTTCGTGATCCACTACTGTTTCTTGATCCACTGTTATTTCTTGAACCCTCTCTACCCCTATATTGCCCGTGTTCTCTTCCTCTAGAATAATCGCGAGATTCTCTTGAATGGTCTCCTCTCATCTGGACGAAAATCCTTTCAAATTGAGGTAAATCTAGGCTTTGAATATTCAAGGTGTCATCTTGCATTATTCTTCTGAAACTTTCATAGTCTCGGTCAGAGATAATTGTTATGGCTTTTCCCTCTTTTCCAGCTCTTGCAGTTCTACCTATTCTATGGATATATTCGATGCTTGTTTTGGGAGATTCGTAGTTATAGACATGGGAAACTCCTTTTATGTCTAATCCTCTGGCTGCAACGTCTGTGCAAACAAGAATAAACTTTGTACTTTTATGAAAGTGTTCTAACACTTTTATTCTCTTTGACTGGTTTAAATCTCCATGCAACGCCTGTGCGTCAAAATCTTGTTTTCTTAGATTATTTGCAATTAAGTCAGCATTTCTTTTGGTATTGCAGAAAATCATGACCAGTTTAGAATTCTCTTCTTTGAGAAGATGGACAAGAAGAGAGAATTTCTGACTTGAAGGAACATCATAATACACTTGCTCCAGTTTTGAAGGATCAACGTTTGGTTCTGCAGACACCTCTATTGGACTATGCATATATTTTTTGGATATTTTTACTATCTCTTCTGAAACTGTTGCTGAAAATAGAAGGCTTTGTCTCTGACTAGGACAATGGTGGATTATGTCTGTAACGTCGTAGATAAAACCCATATCAAGCATTCTATCTGCTTCGTCTAACACTAAAACTTTGATTTTTGAAAGATCCATGGTTCTTCTTTTTAGATGATCCAGAACTCTTCCAGGAGTTCCCACAACAATTTCAGATCTCTTTAATTCATCTATTTGGTTGCCTATTGAAACTCCCCCATATACAGTTGATATCTTCAATGGTTTGTATCTGGAGAATATTTTCATTGCACCTGAAATTTGTTCTGCCAGTTCTCTTGTTGGAGTTAATATTAATGCCTGTAATCCGTTTCTTGATTCAACTTTTTCTATAATCGGGACTCCAAATGCAAGAGTCTTTCCAGAACCAGTCGCGCTTTGTCCGATAACGTCTTTTCCAGCGAGCGCTAGTGGAATAACTTTCTCTTGAATTTCACTAGGTTCTTTAAAATTTAGCTCTTTAATAGCCCTTAACATAGTAGGATTTTTTATTATATCCTCAAACTCGACCATTAAATACAAAGTTAAAGACGTCTTTTAAGCCTTTGTTCTTGATGTTAAAACTTAAATATGTTATTTTCTTCTGTGTTTTATGTTTGGATTAACTATAGAGGAGGTGAAATTTTTCAGGAGTTTAAAAACTCCTTCTAGAATTCAAGATTTTCTTGACACTTTAAAGATAAACTTTGAAGAGCATGGAGATACTTCTCTTTCTCCTCGGGCAGTTTTACAAAAAGGAAAATGCCATTGTATGGAAGGAGCTATTCTTGCTGCTTTGGCTCTAAGAATAAATGGGTTTAAGCCTTTGCTTGTTGATTTGACGGCTAATAGAAATGATTTTGACCATGTTGTCGCTGTTTTCAAGATAGATGGGAAGTGGGGAGCTATATCTAAGACTAATCATGCAGTTTTACGGTATCGTGAACCAATATACAATTCCATAAGAGAGTTAGCCATGAGCTATTTTCACGAATATTTTGATAATCACGGGAAAAAAACTCTTAGATCTTATACTAGGCCAGTGAATATTTCAAGATTTGATAAAAAGGGTTGGATGACTACTGAAAAAGAAGTTTGGTATATCCCAGATTATCTTGGGAAAATTAAACACTATCATATTTTAAACAGAAAACAAATTCATTCATTAAGGAAAGCTGACAAAATCGAGATTGAAACTGGGAAGATTGTTGAATGGAAATCAAAAAATGCGAAGGAAAATCTATAGAAATGTTTAATTTTTGTTAGAACAGACAAGGGCTCTCATTCTGCTTCATATACTCTTATCGGATTTTTTGTGCCGTTTGTTTTATTGATGGTGTTTTTAATTTTTATTTGCTATAAAACTGGTGAGAAGCCAAGATGGCAGTGGGAATACAAAAAATAGCTCAATATTGATTTGTTCTAGAGTATAGAAAAACTTTTAAGCTAGTTTGTCGCTCGAGAATCGATTAAAATGGCACGTCAAGGAGAACTTTTAGGGTACATTGTCTTTTCTAGGAATGCTGATCAGGGTGGTGTTATTAGGGCAAGAGACAGGCTTTCTTCAGCACTTTCAAAAGCTGGAAAACCAGTAACTTTTGGCGTTGATCTTCCTAATCGGAGGCTTGAGGTTAGAGGAAAGATTGATAGTTCTATTATTGACTCTAACCTAAAATCAATAGCCCCCAATCTTCATCCGAAATTTGTTCCTTACACTGATGTAGGTGAAAAATTATCTAAGAGTCTTCCAGAGCCTAAAGAGACCCATCCAAATGGAGGCGTTTATTCTAGTCCAAGTTCAGCTTCGCCTAAAGAAATTCAAACCGCAAATTCTGCAACCAGTGGAGGCCCGAGTTTCACCAAGCTTGTTCAGGACAAAAGAGAGCTTGAGGTTATGTATACTGGAGTTTTGAGACAGAAAGATGACCTTGAAAAAGAGAGATCTTTGCTTAGGGAAAACATTGGTGAATTGGAGAAAAGAATTAAATCTCTTTTAGGTGAAGGGGGTGTTTTGGAGGCCGTTGCGAACAAATATGGTGGGGATGTTTTTAAATTGTTCAAGGCGATTGTTGTATTGCAGACTCCTTTGCAAGAAAATGAAACATATCAGGCTTTGAAACCCCAATACGATAAAGCTCTTAAGGCTAAGCAAGAAGCAGAAAGGGAGCAGTTTCTTAGTGTTTCCCCTAAGGCTCTCGAGATCATCTCTCGTATGGATGCTCTTGCGAGAGAGTATAATGATGCGACAGTTTTAGTGTCTTCTTATTTGAACTCGACTTTAAAGACTTCGGAATCTCTCACTCTTGGACGCAAAAAAGAGAGAAAGAAGAGAGGAGATAGTGTTGCTTCAAAAGTTCTTCACTATGCTCATGGAAAAAATGCTGATGAACTTTTTCATCTAATTTATCCAGATGCAAAGACTTTTGACTCTGATGAAAAAAGGAGCAAAAAACAGCAAGTTTATACTACTATCAGCAAGCTTAAGTCTGATGGAAAATTGTTTGCCCGCTCAAATCCTGATGGTAGAGGGGCTATTTATGACGCTAAACAATCGCCATCTCGTTAGAAAACTAATTTTATCCCTATTTTCATCAAGGACTTCAGATTCGTAAGATTTATAAATATACATTTCTAGTATATACTGAGTGTATACATTCGTATAACCTCTTTTCAACCATCTGGCTGTGTCGAAAGACGCAGCCTTAATTTTCAAATGACAGACGATAAAAGAACATTTTCAACTTATACTGGGACTGGAAAAATGACTGTTAATTATGAAGGTATTCCTAAGACAGGACGAGATTTATTTGATATGTGTGTGTCTAGTGACGATCCTCTAGAACAAGCTGTTATTTTGTCTAATTTAGGAAAGGTTGTTCTGCCCAATCAGGCAACAAGCGGAAGAAATCTTATTTCATACTCTATAAACTTTGGAGACGATCAATTTAAACTTGATTTTGTAAGGTAAAATGCCAGACATATTCAACAACTCAATTTTATGCACGAAATGTAATCAAAAAATGCAGAGGGCACAGGTTGCTAAGAACGGCTTTTTATTGAGGGCGGTTGTATGCCAAAAATGCAATGAAAAAGTTATTCATCCTGTAGATGAGGAAGAATACAATAGATTTATGAATTTAAGGAATAGGGATTTTAGAGTTAAGATGAGGCTTGTGGGGAATAGCTATGCTGTTTCAATACCCAAGGAAATAGTTTCGTTTATGAGGGCTCATGAAAAGATGATGGATGATATGGTGAAGCTGTGCTTTGAAGAGGCTGGAAGGGTTTCACTTACTTTTGACAATTTGTTTAAAGAAGGTAATACTCAAGAGGTAAAAAGGAGTGAAGTTAAAAAATGAAGAAAAAATTGAAAACGGGGCAGGAAATTAAGATGGACGACGAAGATTATATTATTGAAGATGTAAATGAAGATAATGATTTTGATGAAGAAACTGGGAGTGGTTCAAAGACTAGAGAAGTAATTATGTCAAACAGAGGGCAAGAATCAAATAAAATCGTTAAGCAGAATTATAAGGTAAATGTCAACAATAATGATCGATCGATTCAAATGGTTAAGGTTACTGAAAAAAGCGAGAAATTCAAGAATGGATTTTCTTATGAGAAAAGTTCCATATTTATGAGTCGCAGTGCACAAGAAGGGAATCATGAAGATAACGATTTTGATGAAGAGACTGAAGATCAAAATGATGTGGAGGAGGATTGGTAAAATGCCTAAAGGTAAAATTCAATTAAAAGTTGTGGAATCGCTTCAAGATGATGCATATAAGGGTATTGCTAGAATTGATTCGGAATCTATGAGGGAGTTAGACATAAAGAGAGGAGACGTGATAATTATTAAAGGAAATAGTGAGACAGTTGCCATTGCAGATAGGGCTTATCCGGCAGATGTTGGTGAGAATATCATCAGAATTGATGGAATTCTCAGAAGAAATGCAAAGACTGGTATTGGAGATATTGTTCAGATTTCTAAAGCAGAGATCAAAGAAGCTAAAAAAATAGTGGTTGCTCCCGCCCAAAAAGGAATAAGAATCCAGGCAGACCCTGATGGATTAAGACGAGGATTGCTGGGAAGAGCCTTAATTAAAGGCGATGTTGTTGTTCTTGGCGGAGTTCAGCGGAGAAAGGACTTATTTTCTGAAATGGGTATGGATGATGAGATGGGGGGACTGTTTGGAGATATGCTTAATAATATGGGATTTGGAAATCTTGGAGGGGGGATAACTCAACTACGATTTTTAGTTGTAAGCACTAATCCTAACCAGCCATGCATTGTGACAGAAAACACGGAAGTGATTCTTAATCCTAAAGCTGTGGAAGTCAGCGAAGAAAGATTCCCGGAAATAACATATGAAGATATTGGGGGATTGGAAGAAGAAGTTAAGAAGATTAGAGAAATGGTTGAGATTCCTATGAAGCATCCTGAAATATTTGAGAAGCTTGGAATAGAACCGCCGAAAGGCGTCTTACTTCACGGACCTCCTGGTACTGGAAAAACGCTTTTAGCAAAGGCAGTTGCAAATGAAACCGATGCCAACTTTATTTTGCTTAATGGCCCGGAAATAATGAGTAAGTTCTATGGAGAAAGTGAGAAAAGAATTAGAGAGTTATTTGAAGAGGCCGAGAAAACCGCTCCTGCAATAATATTCATTGATGAAATTGATGCAATTGCTCCAAAGAGGGAAGACGTTCAAGGCGAAGTTGAGAGAAGAGTCGTTTCACAATTGCTTACTGCTATGGATGGATTAAAAGCTAGAGGAAAAGTAATAGTTATAGGGGCAACAAACAGACCTAATTCCATTGATCCTGCATTGAGAAGGCCTGGCAGGTTTGACAGAGAGATTTCTATAAATGTTCCGGATAAAAAGGGAAGAAGAACTATTCTTGGAATCCATACAAGGGGGATGCCTTTAATTCCTCCCTTTAAAAAATCATACTTAGAGAGAAGAATTACCTCTATAAAGAATTCCATAAAAGAAATTAATAATCCCTTACAGAGTGATAAGGATGAAAGTAAGATTCGGAGTATTAAGAAGGAGATAGAAAACGGTAAAGATATATTAAAATTATTAGAACCTTTAGTGACTAGCTTAGATGAAGAGGATTCTAAAAATGAAGCCATCTTTATTAGGTTACCTCCTAAAGAAAAAGACGTTATTAACTCCATCCTTCTTGAGGAAATGATGAATGATATCGCCGGAGTTACTCATGGTTTTGTTGGGGCGGATCTTGAATCTTTGTCCAAGGAAGCTGCCATGAATGTTCTTAGAAAATTCTTGCCTAAAATGAAGTTAGATGGAGATGAGCAGATTCCTCAGGAAATTCTTTCTCAACTTATTGTAAGGCATGAAGATTTTATTGATGCTCTTAAAAATGTTCGTCCTAGCGCTATGAGGGAAGTTTTAGTTGAAACTCCAAATATTAATTGGGATGATGTTGGAGGTTTGGATAGCGTTAAGCAAGAATTAAAAGAAGCAATTGAATGGCCATTGAAATTCCCTGAAGGATTTGAGAGAATGGGTATAAGACCTTCTAGGGGGATACTTTTATACGGTCCTCCTGGAACAGGTAAGACGTTAATTGCGAAGGCGGTCGCTAAAGAATCAGAAGCTAACTTTATACAGGTGAAAGGACCTTCTCTCTTAAGCATGTGGGTGGGAAAAAGCGAAGAAGGAATGAGAAAAGTCTTTGAAAGAGCCAGACAGGTTGCTCCTTGCATTATTTTCTTTGACGAAATAGATTCACTGGCAGGCAAGAGAGGATTGGATCAAGGAAATAAAGTCACTGAGAGAGTTTTGAATCAGATGTTGGCAGAGATGGATGGCTTGGAGGATTTGAAAGGCATTTTAGTTATAGGTGCTACGAACAGACCAGACATGCTTGATCCGGCGATGTTAAGACCGGGAAGATTCGATAAGATACTTTTAGTCACCGCTCCAAGTGAAGAAGGTAGATTAAAGATATTAGAGATTCATACTAAAAAAATGCCTCTTGCCAAGAATGTTGATTTGAAGGAGCTGGCTAAGTTATGTGAGGGCTATACTGGAGCGGATTTAGAAGCCTTTGTTAGGGAGGCTGCGATGCTTAGTTTGAGGGAAAATAAGGAAGCAAAAGAAGTTAAGAAGAAACATTTTGACGAGGCAATATTAAAAGTTAAACCAAGTGTCACTAAGCCGACAATTGAGGTATACAAGAGAATCGAAGAGAACTTCTTGAAGTCAGCAAAGGCTGCAGTCCCTCTTGAGACGAGTTATTTCGGATAAATTGGGCATTTTTTGCCAACACAGAACCAGCAGAAGTTGATTTAATCATTTATTGCAATAATCTTTATAATCCATCCTGAAGTTTAATATTTATGGATTTAGAAAGTGGATTAACAACTGACGAGAGAGATGAAGTCAATAAGAGTTTTTTATGGAAGCTAGGTTATGATGATATTAATGAATTTGCTAAAGCGAGTGGATACGATTCCGCTGTAGAAATGGCTAGAGAGTTTAATTATCATAGTATTAGGGATTTTTTCTTATCACATGGCAGAAATCCCGAAATAGTAAAATTACAAGAATTAGTTATGAGAATGAATGTTTTTGGAGACAAAATTTTAAGATTCAATGAGTTTGTTGCAAACTATGTTCCAAAGTTAAAAGGAAAGAGAAGTTATGCAGAAAACTTGTTTGGAGATAGGTTGGAAGATGTTGTTGGAAATACTTTGGAGTTTTATAGACATTATCAGCCTACTCGACCCATTTGCAGCGTTACTGGTTCAGATAGTTTTGTGGAAGAACACAGAAGAGATAGTAAATATGTTGTGACAGATATTTCTGAAGAAGGAAAGAAAATGCTTGGATTTACAGATCCAGAATTTAAACTTTATAAAATAGAAGAAAAGATAAATTACACTTCAGATATGATGCTCAAAGATGTTGAGTATAATGCAAAAATTGCATATGTTTTAGCAGGTGTTGTGGGTTCAAGAGATGTTTATGAGGTTGGGGCAGGCAATGGGGGTTTGGCTTTAGGCTTATCACTTTTATCTCCAGGAAATATTATTACAATCGAATCTGATCCTTATTATTTTGAACTCCAAAGAAAATTGTGTTCTAAGTTGATAGATAAAATTGAAGGAAAGTTAATCATAGAGGATCCTATAGCCTTTGGCAGCTATATTAAGAAGAATAAAATTAATTCAAGCTCGTTTCTTGTTTGCAGCAGAGGTGACTGGAAACTTTTTGACGAAGTTGTTAATTTTGGAATAAATAATAGCTTGGATATGTTTGTATCAAGAGACTTTCATAGTCAGCAACATATGTTTGCTCCAATAATGTCGGCACCCTTAGATGCATATAATCATGTTAAAGAAATAATTTTCAACATCACTAAAAATAGTGTAGGACATCAAATGATAATGACAAGAAAAGATTTAGGCAGTGAAGATGAAGGAGACCATACTTCTCATTTTAATGAGTTTCTAATTAAAAAAGTAAAAAAATAGATTGATCATTTAGTCGTCACAATAACGCCTTCATCTGAAACTAAAATCGTGTTTTCTGCCTGGCTGACTTTGCTTCCTTCGTTTTCAACCAATTGGGCGAAGTGACGAAGATTTCTGTTGTCTTCAAGCTGTTTTAAACCGAAAAGAGCTTTTGTTCCGAACTTTTTTACAAGCCATCTTGAACAAAAAGGAAGGGTTTTGTATTCTTTATGAATATATTCTAGAACTTCTCTTGCTATTGGAGATCGAACGTTTCTATCATCTATAAGCTGATATATTCCAGAAGGCTTGCCATCATGGACTCGGCCAGAGCCTGTTGACACAAAAGGTTCTATGGCGTAAAGTCCCTTTTTTATTTTAATGTCTCTTTTATCGTCAATATTTGGAACAGTGACTCCTGCGTGCAAGTCGTTTTGTTTAATTTCATGACCTGAAAGGTTTATGATTGGGGAAAAGCCGTGAGATTCAATTGTTTCCGATATTATTTTCCCGACATTACTTAGTAAAGCTCCTTCTTTGAATTCTTTTTCGGCTGCTTTAAGTGCTTCTTCTGCAGCCTTTATTAGTTTTCTGTTTTCTTCATTGTTGTCCAGATCTAAAGAAAATGCAGTGTCTGCAACCCAACCATCAACATGGACGCCGAAGTCTACTTTTAATAAACCGTGGGCTAGAGTTGTGTCATCGTGGCTGGGAGTGTAGTGTGCAGGAATGTTATTTATTGATAGGTTACAAGGAAACGCGGGCTTTCCGCCCAATTCTATTATCTTTGTTTCTATACTGTTTGCAATTTCAACTAAAGGAACGTCTTTCTTTACAATACTTCTTGCATAAATCTTTACCTGCTTGGCAATTTCTCCTGCCTTGAGGATTTTTTCTGTGTTCATCTTTCTTTTGTTAATTCTCTGAACTTGTTTATTATGTTTTTATAACCTTCTGTTTCAACTATCTGCCATGCTCTTGCATAGTCTGGACTTTTACATCGTTTTATATCACGCTTCAATCTTGACTTTCCGAGAACATTTAAATAAATCTCTTTAAGAATGGCATGAATAAATATGTGATTTTTTGTTGTTTGACTTTCTTTTTTGTATTTAATTAAGATGTATTCGTGCCATGTTTTATATTTAATTCTATTTTGACTTTGTATTTTGTGGATTAGCTCATGAGTTAAAGAGTCTATAAAATCATTTTTATTTTTGTACAATTTAATTGTTAAAGGTTCTGACATTGGTCTTCCAAAGCCGATAACATAACACTTCATTTCTTTTTCTTTCCACTTTAATCCAGTAAATTTAGAAATAGCATTTAAAATCTTTTTTTCATCTTTTCTCCATAAAGACTCAATTTTGCCTATATAGCTCCTTATTTTTTTAACTGATGGATATTTTTTATTAACCAATTTCAACATTTCTTGATTTTCTTTATTATTGAAAACCTGATCATACAAGCTGGAACATATAAAAGTTATTTTAGGCAGCATTATTTTATATTGACATGTTTATTTTTAATTCTTTTCCCTCAATCTTCTGTTCTTTGGGATGAAATTTGTTATTTTGTTTTCTGATGCTTTTCCTGTGCCTAAAAAATCATCTTTATATTTTATTATTACAAAGCATTTCTTTCCGAGTGAAACATTAAGTTCATTACCTTTCATCCAAGGTTCAAGTTGAGTATCATCTAGTTCATATATGTTTTTTGTAATTTGGCTTTGTAGAATTTGAGCTCCTTCAATGCTTAGTCTTATTCCATCTTCTTGTTCTTTTGCAAAGTAAACTCCGAGTCTTTCAATATACATTGTATTTTCAATTTCTTTTATTTCTTTTTCATCTAAACTTCCCTGATAGAGAAATATTCTTTCTTGACCTATTCTTAATAAGATTCCTGGAATTTCATTTATTCCGAATTGCTCTTTGAGCTTAGAAAGGATTTCTTGGGTTTCGTGTTGTGATAGGATGTGGATTGTCATTTTTTATATTTTTAAAGAATTCCTTAGCATTGATTTTAAATGTTGTGAATTAGAATAGATCCAAGTAATTCCTCTTTGCCCTATAAATATCTTACCTCTTTCTTCAATTTCATTAAGTATTATTGTTAGATCTTCGCGATTTATTTTATTATTAAGCTCTTTTCTAAGCTCTGAAATGCTCATTACACTATCTTCCATGTTCTTTAGGGTATTTTCAACTATAATTTTAAGACTTGTCATTTTTATTCGTCTTGTAAAAATTCAAATATTTCCTTTTGCATATGGCTGTTCAAGGAGACATGATATTCTCCTGTTGAAGGCTTAACATTTAGAAAGCCTTTATTTATTAACTCTTTTATTGCTTGTTTATGTTCCTTTGTTCCTCTTAAATGATCTGGAAGGGATTTTTGTAAGTTTTTTATTTCAGTATGTCTGCCACCCCAAATATTTAGGTTAACTAGTTTTCTAAGAAATCTCTTCATAATTGCTGTTTGTAAATCCATGATGCAATAAGGCATATCCTATTTTAATGTGTTTTGAATTTTAATGAAACAATAGTGTTCCAAAATAGAAACATTTAAATAGTTTGCTATTTTATTCATAATTATGGAAACATTATTCAGACAGGCTTTAGGAGACACTCCTAAAATAAGGGTTTTGGAGTTTCTTATTGAAGGAAGAGAGCTAGATTACAGCATAAGTGATATTGCAGAAGGAGCCGAAATTGGAAGGACAACTTTATTTAGGGCTTTTGATGATTTATTAAAAGCTGGAGTTATTGTTCCTACAAGACAGATTGGAAATGCAAAGCTTTTCAGGCTTAACAAAAGCAACCCGTTTGTAAGAAAAATGGTTGAGCTTTTTGATGAGGTTATTATGAAGAAGAGAGTTGCGGTTTAGGGTTTATATTAACTATTTAATAGTAACACAATGGAAAAGTTTTTAAATCTTAATTTCTTGAGAAAATCATGACAAATTACAAAGCGAGAAAGGTAGGGGATGTTAAAGGTCTTGGGGTGATTTATCAAGTTGCTGCTCCGCTACACGAACAAATTTCTGCTTTTCAAAGAGCTGGAGTAGGCCACCCTTATCTTGTTACGCCAGAAGAGACAGCTATTATTAGGTTAGGAGGAGTTTCTAATGATTATACAAGAACAAACATGGCTCCTGTGGGAGTTAAAGGAGAAAATCCAATCTTGTATAGAGCATCTCCATTAATGAATCCTGCAATGGCAAGTCTTGCTGTAAGCGCTCACAGAAACGGAAAGTATCCTGCTTTGCCCAGAGAATTTTATGAAGTTGTTAAAGGCATTGCTGAAAATGAAAGAGGATTAGAGCCAGAAGACAGAACAGCACATATTCTTTCAAGTGCTGAAGATTATAGTTTAACTCCAGAAATGGAGGATACAAGATTTATTCTTGGAAAGCCTATGCAGAAATATTTTGATAGATTTAAACACACTTCAATTCCATTTTTAAATTTACAAACAAAAGATGCTCCTAAAGGAGAGTGTCTTGTTAACTACCTATGGTTCTACAGGCCTGATGATGGTTCTCGGCTTTATGCTAGGGGCAGGGACCTGTACTATGAGGGCAGGGCTTTCGGGGTGAGTCGTGACGCAGCGACTTCGTCGCAAAATTTTGGATAATCTTTAACTGAAATAGCAAGAGCAAGTTCTGAAACTGTTCCTATTGCTCTTAAAAGTGAAGGAATTCAAGGAGTAATACCTTTTGTTGCTAGACCAATTACTAAAGGGCTTTTGGAAAGGCTTAGAACTGGAAGACAATAATTATTTTAAAGCTTTTATGTCTGATAATTTATCTTCCTCAATCTTGCAACAAAAAATCCATCTACTTGGCATTCTTCGTTCGTATTTAATCTTCTTTTTATCATTTTATTTTTTTAATTTTAGCAATGAAGAATCCCTCGGTTCCTGTGTCATGAGGGTATATTCTGCATGTTTTAGTTACTTCCTTAGAATAAGTTTTGTCTTCCCAATTGGTTATTCCTTCTCTGCACTTAACTGGCAATTTAATAGACTCTATTTTAACATTTGGATATTTATTTAAAATATAATCTAAAACTTCTTCGTTTTCCTCAGGTGCATGTGTGCAAGTGCTGTATACTATTATTCCATTAGGTTTTAGGATTTCCAAGGCTGATTCTAACATTGCTTTTTGCAACTTTGATAGGGATTTTATTGTGTGGGGATTCCACATCAAAGAGGTTTTGGGTGAAGAACGAAGCGTGCCTTCTCCTGAACAAGGAGCGTCAATAAGAATTTTGTCAAATAAAAACCTCCTGCGGGTTTTTGATCCAGCCGTCCAATCAGAGCTTTTAATTGCCTCTGATGGCTCTGAGCAAAAAACTTCATGTTTATATCCAGCATCCTCCTGCATCTTTTTATTGCCTCCGAATGATGCAGATTCATTCATATTCTTGAACCTCTTACATAATGCAATTCCGTCTTTTCTTGTTATTATTGTATTAGAACAGCCGCATCTTTCTGTATTTGAAGCGAGAATTTTTATTCTACCTAGACTTACTTCGTTTGCAATTATTGTTCCTTTGTTTTGCATGCAAGTAGCAATTTGCGTTGTTTTGCTTCCTGGAGACGCACATAAATCCAAGATTAATTCATTTTTCTTTGGTTCTAGTGCAAGAACAGGCAGCATACTTGCAAGATCTTGAATATAATAATATCCAAGCAAATGTTCTAATGATCTTCCTAGTTCTCCAGGTTCGAGACTGATGGGGATTTTCCCTTTCATACAACCAATTCCATCATCAGGTTCGTTTAACTTACTAGATTCATTATTAATAACTTTATTTTTGTCAGTATCACTTAAATTATCTTTTCTAATATTAATCCCAATTCTCTTATTCATTAATCTTTTTTCTATTTCGTCGGCTTCTTCTTGAGTTACAAATTTGCCATCAACGATAAAAACTTCCGGATAATTCTTCCATGGCTGTGAAATTTTCCAGTCTTTTTCCTCAAGCCTTTTTTTAAGATTTTCTGGAGAGATTTTAAGAGTATTACACCTGAATGAAATTATTGGCTTTTCTTCAAGGCTTTTTTTGTATCTGCCAAAATCTGCAGGATTCAGGAGTTTTTGCATTCGCTCGACAAATGCTGGCTTTAACTCAAGTTTTTTATGCATCATTGCTAGAACATATCCTTTATTTATAAACTATAAGTTACTATTTTGTCTTCAGGATTATAAGGATATTTAATCCCCTCCTTTTTCATGAGATAATCTATCTTTTCTCCGTTTCTTGTTTCACGAATTTTGTATCCTGACCATAAGTTTACAATTGTGATGAGTTTGGACATTTCTTTTTCCACATCTTTCCATTGTGTTTCTTTTGCGATCTTATCTAGGCTTAATTTTTTATTCTGATGCCTTAAGAAATAACCAAATGCTTTACCTTGTTTTGTCTTCTTTGAAATTCCAGGCCCGAAGTAAAAACCATTAGTCAGAATATAATCTGGGTTCTGTTTAATGGCATATTTACTTTTTCCCATTAAACTATACCTTTTTTGCACATTAAAAGAATTTGTGTGATTCTATTCTAACAATAATAGCGATGCAATCAGTCCTATTCCTATCAGGAAGAAAAGCAATTGAAGAAGGGCCTTTTTTGTCGTGTAATTTTTGTGCATCTCCGGGATTAGGTCAGAACCGGCAATGTAAATAAATCCTCCTATGGCTATTGAGGTTATTATTTCTTCTATTCCTGAGAGATGTTTGCTTAAAAGAAGAGCTACTATTGTCCCAAGTATTGCCACTGAAGCAGAAAGGAAATTTAATATTAGGGCTTTTTTCTTTTTGTAACCTCCGTGAAGCAATACTCCAAAGTCTCCAATCTCTTGGGGGACTTCATGGATTAGTACTGCAAGCGTGGTTGCTACTCCTGCTGGGATGCTTATAAGATAACTGGCTCCTATGATTAAACCATCTAGAAAATTATGGAATCCATCCCCTATCAGATTCATTGTTGCAAAGTCGTGAACGTGGTCTTTTGTTATAGGCATGTGGCAGTGTGTCCAGTGGACAAATTTTTCTATTGAAAAGAACATTACAATTCCTCCAAGTATGAAGAATGGCACCTTTATCTCTAGGCCTTCTTTTGCCAATTCAGGAAGCAAATGAAGGAATGCATCTGCAAACAAAGCACCGGCAGAGAAACTAATAAGATATATGAGAATTTTCTTAAGTTTCTCTATTTTAATTGAGAACGTGAATACTCCTATCAAGGAAATTATGCTTACTGCTAAAACACTTACCAGAGAATAGATCCAAATGTTCAGCATTTTCGTATTTTAAAATAGTAAAAATAGTTTATAAACTTTGAATTTCAGTTAGATTATGGGTATTTATTACGGGTATTCTTTGTTTAGGAAGAGACAGGGTGCTCTTATAGATAATTTAAACTATCTCCGGATCCCTCAAGCTGCTCTTGCTAGAATTTCTTGCCCGTCTTATTGGCCTGGGTGTCTTGTCGCTATTGAGTTTAGAAGATATCTTTATCTTGAAGACATGGTGAAATGCTATATTCATGAAATTTTACATTGCGCATATCAATATGATTGGATTTTAGACATTAAGAAAAAACAACGTTCAACCCCATATTATTTTTTCTCAAAAGATATTGATGAAGAAGATATAGATAAGGAGATGGAAGAAATATACCAAATGCAACCAAGATTTGTTGAGAGACTTAGAAAAGATTTGGAAGAAGCCTTTATAAATCTAGAATCCCTTTCCTGAACATGGGAAAAGGGTTTTGGGGCTTGCTTAGGGAGAGTATCACCGAGTATGGGCAAAAGTTTGCATCAATTTTGAAGGTATTCTTATTCCTCTATCTTATACCTTTAGTCGTTATAACCATTTTAACCTTAATCTTCTTTGCTAGTGTTTATTCATCGGCATTGGTATCTATTGTTCAGTCTGGAACTTTTGATGCTAAGCAATTTTTTGCTACTTCGGATGTTTCGCCCCTCCCGCTTATACTTTTTGCATTTGTAGTTGGAATTATTTTTGCTGTTTTTTACTTTTGGACTAGTATTGCTTATATTAATATTTCTTTAGAAACAAAAAAAGATATTCCCTTTAATTCTGCTTTTAAGTTTGCAAGGAAAAATTTCTGGAGGTATGTGGGACTTGTCTTCTTAACAATCATCTTACTAATTCCACTTTTCATACTTCTGATAGTTCCAGGAATAATTTTCTTGTTTTTTTGGATGTTTTCATGTTTTATTTTATTGAAAGACAATTCAAAGATTTGGGAGTCTATGAAAAAAAGCAAGGCTTTGGTTAGTGGGAAGTGGTGGAGAGTATTTGGATATAGTCTCCTTATCTTCATCTTGCTTTTTATCGCTAGCTTTATTTTTGGGTCTATTCCTTTTGTTGGAAGCATAGCTTCGTATCTAGTGTTTGTTCCAATAATGATATTATTCTTCAAGAACTTTTATCTTGAGCTAAAGAAAAATTCGTCTAAGAGATAAACTCGTTAACAAAATGGTAAAAAATAAAGATAATTTTTTTAAAGGAATGTTTCTTGTTGCTTCAATATATGATCTAGTTCTAGGGGCTATATTTTTCTTGTTTTACAGAGCAGTTTTTTCATATTTTAATATACCTCTTCCTAACTATCCGATGTATCTCCAAATGTCAGCTGCATTTGTATTTGCAATGGGTGTTGGTTATTATTTTGTTTACAAAAATTTACATAGGAATATTGATCTAGTAAAACTTGGAATTGTTTACAAGTTAGTATATGCTTCCCTTGCAATTTACTTTTACTTAACTGATTTAGCCCATTTAGTTTTCTTTTTGTTCGCTATATGTGATGTAATCTTCTTGATATTCTTTTTTAGATTTCTGCGATATGCTAAAAAGAGTTAGAAATTTTTTAGGATATTTTTATGAAAACTTTATAAATTAATGGTGTTTTATTGTTTTATGAACCAATCTATCTGTCCTTTAACTAAATACACCTTGGAGAAATTAGATTTCTATGGGTACTATTAAGTATTCTTTGCTAACTGATAAAGATGCTCTTTCTGTGGTTGATTGTGTTGTGAAAACATTTCTGTATGATGAACCAATGACTAAAAACCTAGGAATTACTGACTCTGAGTTTGAGGTGTTTGCAACTGCAATATGTAAGAAGTGTATCGGAAAAAAATTATCTTATGTATGTAAAAATGGCAGAGGTAAGGTAGTTGGCTTTTCTTTAAATGAGGACTTGATTAGTGATGAGCAGTTACCTCTGGATAAGATAACTAAGAAAATGAATCCTATTTTCAACATTTTGGAAAGGTTGGATTCTCTTTATGTGGGCGATAAGAAAAAAACAAAAAAGGTATTTTTTCATCTTTTCATGGGTGGTTCATTATCTGAGTATAGGAATAAGGGAATAGTTAAAAAATTAATTGTGAAGAGTTTAGCTTTGGCTAAAAAGAAAAATTATAAATTCGCATTTGGGGAAGCAACAAACCTCAAATCCCAGAATCTTGTCAAAGGCTTTGGGTTTGAAGAAATAAACAGGATAAAATACTCAGAGTTTAAATTCAATGGTGCTAAGATTTTCAAAAATATTGGTGAAGAATACTGCAAACTAATGGAATTAAAACTCTCCTAGAGTCATTTGTTTTTTACCCTCTATGATTTCAGTTATATTTATATTAAATACTTGGAAAATGTTTTCAACGGCCGGCAGGATTTGATGATGCAAATAATAATCCACGTCATAAATTCCAGGTTCGTCTGATAACATAACTCTATCTCGGACAAGTTTTTTCTTTTCGTTTTTGCCGCCAATGTAATATTCTATCATGCTTCCAAAATCTAAGGGCATTTTTCTTTCAACCATTTTTTTGGCTGCAATTACGTGAGGCGTTATTGCTTTGTATTCTGAAATAGGTTTTTTCAATTGTGTTTTTACTATTAGAAACTCTTTTTCAACTTTTCCTGATTTTAATTTTTTTATTATCTCCTTAATATATTCTAGTGCTTTTTTCTCATTTCCGTCTTCTAGAACTTTTTTAATTACTTCGCTTTGAGAATTCCTTGCTAATTTACACCAATCTCTCCTTACTGTTTCAAAACCTCTAATTTTTAACTTATTTTCTTTGTCAAGTAATGCATATTTCTTTTTTGCTCCCGTTATTCCCGCCCTTGTTGTTACCCATATTCCCCTCACATAAAAATCTTCTAATTCTAATTCCATAATTCCTGGAAGGTTTTCGTTAAGTTTTTTTAATAGTGCTTTTACATCGGCTTCAGATTTATTTTTCATTACAAATGCTATTGAATCTGTATCCCCGTAGACGACCTCATATCCAGCTTTTTCTATATTTGTTATTGTGTCTTGATTAAATTTCCTCACATAAGCAAGTATAGCTGCTGAGGCTTCTTTTGAATAATATCTAGCACCGAAGAAAGCAATGTACCCATGTACGGAGGCAGATAAAACCTTGAAAGCGTTTGATCTTGCTTTAGTTATTATGTTCGGATCTTTTTTGTAATCTGCTTTAACCTTTTTTCTGACTTCAAAAATCTCTCCTAACAATAATGGGATGAAACCCGGTTTTTTTGTGAACGAGAACTTTCCGCTTTTTGTTTCTATTGTGTTTGCGTCCTTTTCGGGCTTTTCCAAGAGAGTTGATTTTGAAATATTCATTGAAATTATTATGCTTGTATGCATAGAGGTGAAGTCAAACATTGCAATATTTTCATATAGTCCGGGCTTTGGCTCCAAGACGAATGCCCCCTCCACTTTTTCTTCATATTTTCTTCTTGAAAGTTCTTCATGCTTTGGACGCCTTTCTGGGATCTCATTGAATTTTTCGAGATTATGTAATATATACCCTTCAACATATTTTGATAGTCCTGCCCTTGTTAGTTCTGAAGGGGGTTCTTTTATAACTCTTGAAAAGGTCAACATGTCTGGCCAGAATTTCTCAAAAAGCTGCAAGACAAGGTTGGAATCATGAAGATTGTATTCGAAATATTTTCCCCAATCTAGAATTTTTGAAGAGTGTTGGAATTTGAAGGATTTTTTTTCATCTCCGAGAAATTCTTTGGCAACTTCATTTAAAGATAGTGTTTCTGATTGCATATACTGTGCATAAGCCGTCCTTATGAATCTCAACAAATCTATATGTACTAATCCCTTTGTTTTTGAAGTCACCATCGCCCCCTTTGAGAAAACAGGTTGGCTTCCGTCAAGATTTAAAGATAATTTTATTCCGTGTTTTTCTGCCCTTGCTTTAAGATAAGGAAGATCGAATCCGTCTGAGAAATATCCTACAAGAAAATCTGGAGAGATTTCTTTTACACATTTAATGAATTTTTCAATTAACTCTGCTTCGTTCTTCACATGTTCTAGGTAGGGAGCTTTTGTTTCTGGACTTTTCCAGGTAATAACTTTTTTGAAATTTTCTGAAACTAAAGAGACCATAAGGATTTCACCTTTCCCTATTTTTAATTCATCTGTTTCAAGGTCATAACACAATACTCTTGGTTTGAATGTTTTTTCTTTTGTTTCTTTATGCGATTCTAATTTTATGCAGAAGTCAACGTCCATCGCCTTCCCCAAACCTCCGAATTCATCAGAGTTTGAAATTTCTTCACCTTCAATTTCATACCAGGTCAAAGGATCGAGTTTTTTCTCTATTATATAATGGGTTATGAAGTTTATATCATATCCTCTTCTTTTTTCAATTTCTGGAACTACTAAATGTCCCGCAATATCCTGCAAATCTTTGTAATTTGTTGCGTATATTTTCAACGCTTTTACTGGCCTATCTAAGAAATTTTTATTATGCAGCTCAACTTTCTCAACTTTAGTTTCACGACCCGCAGTTTTTATCTTTATTTTTGATGTTTTTTCAATTAGGGATTTTATTTTTTTGTCTGGCAGACTTGGCTTTAGAATTGCCCAAAAAAATGCCGGACAAGTATCAACAACACAAATTCTCTTCCCATTTTCATTTCTTCCAACGACTCTAACTATGTTTCTTCCATTGAAATCGAAATAGTCGTAATCTATTGGGATGAATTGGGTTTTCATATTCTAGGGATGTAATAAACTTATTTAAAGTTTGAGAATTGGTTTTTAGATGGACGTAATAGTAAGATTTAAATACTACTTAGTAGTGGTTATATTATGAAACTTTCTGCTATTCCTGGGCTTGAGGGTAAAAGAATAGAGGCTTTGTCTAGACGGGACTCTCTTGATTATTTCTCTTTATGCAATATCTTAGGGGTAGAAGCCGAGGATGAAGATCTTTACTCTATGGGTGAGATGGAAATAGGTATGCAGAGGTCGGCGACTAGAAAGGAAATAGAAAGATCTGAGAGAATTAGGCAGTCTTATCATAAACAGTCAAGGGATGCTACGTTTGTGACTGAGGTTGACAATAGAGGAGTTAATATAGACAATATTTTCTTAGATACTGATCCAAAGATAGAACTGTTACGGGATTATGGATATTTTGGACTTGTTACGGGGGAGAGGAGAACTTCAACAGTATTAGAGGACTGTAACCCTGCAAGAATAGGCATTGTTGCCAAAAGACTTTATTATTCGGCAAAACAGAAACCATCCTCTAAAGATTAATTATTTATAGTTGCTATTTCTGATAGATTCATGGGCTTAAATATTCGTGATATTATTCCTAGAAAGGAACTTGATATGACTAGATTGAGGGGAAAGATTGTTTGTGTTGATGCTTTTAACACTCTTTATCAGTTTCTTTCATCAATAAGGCAGCCTGATGGAACTCCATTGATGGACAATAAAAAAAGAATAACCAGCCACCTCTCGGGCCTTTTTTATAGGAATATTAGCCTTCTAAGTGATGGAATAAGATTGGTTTATGTTTTTGATGGAATCCCTCCAGAATTAAAGTGGAAAACGCATAAAAAGAGAGGCGAGGGAAGAGACGCTGCTATGGAAAAGTATGAAGAGGCAAAGAGCGGTGAAGACATTGAGGGGATGAAAAGATATAGTATGCAGCTTGTAAGACTTAATAATGAAATGATTGAAGAGAGCAAGAATTTGCTTCACGCAATGGGAATTACAGTAATTCAGGCTCCTGGAGAGGGGGAGGCAGAGAGCGCTCACTTGAATAGAGTAAATGATAGGATATACGCCAGCGCTTCTCAAGACTATGATAGCCTCCTCTTTGGAGCAAGAAATCTCATTCAGAATCTTACACTTGCCAGGAAGAGAAAAACAGTTTCAGGATGGGTTGAGATTAAGCCGGAGATTATTGAATTAGATAAGGTGTTAAATTCTTTAGAAATTAATCTCGATCAGCTTATTTGTTTAGGAATTTTAGTAGGGACCGATTACAATCCTAAAGGGATTCCTGGAATTGGCCAGAAAAAAGCTCTAGATATTGTAAGAAAATATAGACAGCCGGTGCTTATTTTTAACAGTGTTGAAGAGCAGATGCTAAATCTTAAGGATGAGGACATTTTTGATTGGAAAGATATCTTTGAATTGTTTAAAAAGCCCG
>Ga0209542_10000995_pt1 | contig 67808 bp, 60 predicted proteins | sample RifCSPhighO2_01_FD_184028 | JGI IMG/M metagenome (GOLD analysis project Ga0209542, IMG submission 184028) | Soil microbial communities from Rifle, Colorado - Rifle CSP2_plank highO2_0.1 (SPAdes) (version 2) | ecosystem: Environmental > Terrestrial > Deep subsurface > Rock core/Sediment ...
CGTCGAAGCGACCGCGACTTTCTTCCCGGCCCGCTCCAGGATGCGCGCGATGAATTGGGTCGTCGTGGTCTTGCCGTTCGTCCCGGTCACGCCGATGACGCGCAGTTTTTTCCCGGGAAAGCCGAAACACAGGCACGCCACGATAGCCTGTGCGAGATGATAGATATTCTTCAATGCTTGCGGGATGATTTTTGAAAGGAAACGCTTCATTTGAATATATTTATGCGGCGAGTGATTTTTTTCAGATGGCGGAACAAAGTATAGACGCTGTATGCCCTGGAATCAAGGATCATATCATATGAACCCGGAAAAACAATCGGCTCCGTGCCCGGCGAAAACCCGAGTTTGAATCTCGTAATCCCGCTCCAATTGTTTTTTTCGTGATTCTTGATTCGCGATTCTTGATTCGTTCGCATCTTCACTCCGCCGAAATCATAGCGGGTGCAGCCGGCCGTTTTCGCGAACTTCATCTGTTCCCACTGGAGCAGATAGGGCGCCATCACGTCGCGGTGCTCGTCTGCCGTACCGCCGTGGAGATAGGTCGCCGTCCCTCCGAAGAATATCACTATGTTCGCCGCCAGCACCCTGCCATTATATTCTGCTATGAACAGCCGGCAGATATCCTCCGGCAATTCGCTGAAAAAATTCTCATAATAGCTCCGCGGGTGCGGCACGATGTCCTTGCGGTCGGCGGTCGCCGTGATCAGATCGAGGAATGCTTGCCGGTGTTTTTCTTCGCGCGTAGCGAACGCCTTCACGCCATACTTCTCCGCCAGGCGGAGAAGTATCCGGGCCTTCGGTTTCATCGAAGCGAGCAGCGTATCGGTATCCGGCACGATGTCCACTACGAAAGTTTCGCGCGGCTGCATATCGTGAGGCGCTTTCACGACCTTCCCGCCGAAAGCCTCTCTGATCCTTGCCAGATCCCCTTCCGTCTCCGGTTCGATCCGTATCCAGCTGACTTTTTTTTCCTTAGCTTTTTCAAAAAGCATCCGCATTCCATTCCTGATTCCTGATTCCTGATTCCTGATTCCCACTATCGGTCCGCGGGGCACATAGAGGTAGCGCCCGGCCAGAGGAAGCGTATGGATGATACCGTTCGCCGAAAAACCGGTCTCAGACAACCGGATGACAGCCTTGCCAGTCGCTTCCTGAAACCGGAGCCAGTCTTCGGATTGGAGAAATTCCGTTTCTTGGTTCATACCCATTACTTCTTTTTCCCCAGATTGCGGAGCGCCTGATGGATGCGCGCGCTCACGTCCGTCGTCTCGGCCGGCACCAGCTTGAGCGCCTCGCGCGCTTCGGTCACCGAATAGCCGAGCGATGTCAGCGCCTCGATCGCGTCCTGACCGGCGAGCGCTCCCGCCTGATCATCGATATCGACATCATCCACCTTATTCTGCAGTTCCACGATCACGCGCTCAGCGGTTTTCTTGCCCACACCGGAGACGCGCGTCAGGATGCTCGGGTCCTTGTTCACGATGGCCGTGCGGATCGTCTTCACATCGGCGATAGACAGTATCGAGAGGGCGACTTTCGGACCGATGCCGGAGATGGAGATGAGGAGCTCGAACATCTGGAGCTCTTCCTCGTTCAGGAATCCATAGAGCGCCAGCTGGTCTTCGCGCACGTGCGTATGGATATAAAACAGCGCCTGCTCCTGACCGACCACTTTTCCGAGCGTATAGGCCGAAACGGACACCTGGTACCCGACGCCGCCGACCATCAGGATGACGGAATTTTCTTTGATGCCGGCGATTTTTCCTTCCAATTGCGCGATCATACTTTGTGATGAATCATGAATAATGAATCACGAATCAGGAATTTTAACGGCAAAACGAATAGCCTCTCCTGGCATTGTAATCTTACCATATTCTGCTAACCACCGTTACTTTACTCGCTTTCCCGCATCCTTGGCACGTCGTTCGCGAACGACGGTGCCTTGCCAAAATCCCATAGGTATGTTAAAAAGGATAGGCTTCAATTTGATCTCTTTTGGTCTTTTCATTTCATTTCATTTTGACTTTTGATTTTTAAATTTTGATATAGCTATTATGCCGATCAAAAAAGCCGCGAAGAAGTATATGCGCGTCACTGCCAAGAATACTATCCGCAACAAAATCGTCACCGGCGTCGTCAAGAGCGCTATCAAGAAAACCCGCGAGGCAGTCACGGCTGGAAACATCGATGAGGCGCGCGAGTGGCTCAAGAAGGCTCAGAAGTCGATCGATAAGGCGGCTCAGAAGAAAATCATCAAGAAAAATACCGCCGCCCGCAAGAAATCCCGCCTGAACGCCCTCGTCAAGAACGCCGCGACGAAGAAGTAGCGGACTTCTCTTAGAAATCCGCTATCCCGGGCTTTGACCCGGGATCTTTTTTATAAGGATCCTGAATCAAAGACCCCGGATCAAGTCCGGGGTAACCTAGCGGTTAGAATTTCCAGATGAACAGATCGAGCGCTACCAGCGGATCCATCGCGCCCTGCTTGAACGCGGTATCGAAATCGCTGAGCATCGCCAGGCCGTTTTTTATCCGCGGAAGCGGGAAATGGTCGATCGTGCCGAGCATTTTCTGCACCGCGAACGGCTGAAGTTTGGTCGCCGAGGCGATATCCGACGCACGCCGGATCCCCTTATCGAACGCTTCTCTCACCTGGAGCAGGCGCCGCGCCTGCCACGCGCACATCGCGAGGAGCGGGTGCGCCCCTTCCGTACCGGACGCCTCGCGATGGAACAGCACCAGCGCCCGCTTCTTGTCTCCGCGCCCCAGCGCATCAAGCGCTTCGAAGATGACGTTTTCCGCTACGCTCCCGGTCAGCAGCGTGACATCGACCGCTTCGAATACGCCGCCCGGCTTGTAAGCCGCCAATTTTTCCAGTTCCGTACGGATGCGCCCCGTATCGTCGCCGAGAGAAGAAACAAAAAGAAACAGGGCGTCGCGGGAAAATCCGGCCGTTGCATCGATCGCGGCGAGTTCGCGCTTGATATACGCGGCGATATTTTTTGTCTCGGGTTTCGCGCACACTTCTTCATTGTCCGTATGTTTGGCAAGAAAGCGAGCAAGCGGGTGCGTCTTTTTTATTTTCCCCGGATGCACGAACAAGAGAGCGGTTTCGCTCTCCGCCTTCTCTACGAAACTTTCCAGAAAATCGAGCAGGAGCTTCTCGGTCGTATCGCCGAGTTCGAACGGATGGAGAAATACCACCATTTTCTCCGTTGCGAAGAGACCTGTTTCGCACGCACCGAGCGCGCGGCGCACATCATCGGGCGTTCCTTGGTCCTCGAAATCAAAAACGAAAAATTCCGCCTGCGGATATTTCTTGGCGAAGGCTTTCTGAAAAACGCCCCGCCGTTCATTGACGCGAAACACGTCTTCGCCGTGTATAAATAAAAGCATACGCAATGTGATACTCTCCTAGTATAGCGGATAGAATGAAAGAGGCGAAATTTTCATAGCAGAATCAAGAATCTCGAATACAGAATCATGACAAGCAAGAAAAAAGAGAGAAAGTCTCTCTTTTTTAATTCCTGATTCTTAATTCGTGATTCTGTTCTTACTGTGCGGGTTCCCATCTGAGCGCTTGACCCGGCTCGAGGATTTCCACCCACATTTGCCCCGGTACGAACGTCATCTCATTGCCTGATTCATCGAAGAAGACCAGCTTGCTCGCGATATCGGATTTGTCCTTTTTCCAGCTGCCACGATACTGCGCGCCATTCATATAATAGAAGGCGTCGCCGCTGTCGGTCTGGTCGTACCACGGATCACCGAGCTGCACATTGTTGTACTGACCCTCGATCTGATCGGATTTCGCCATCAACACGATCACGTTTTTCGGGGCATGGCGCTGCTTATTATTGCGATCAGTGTCGGGAACATTGCCCCAGGTGCGGAGATAGCTGTTGGTCTCGCGGTCATAGTCATATTCGGCTGCGAACGGCCCGGCGAATGCGACGCGCAGGTGTCCGCCTTTCGGTCGGCTGTCGAGCGCGGCCTCAGGCACGTGCCGATATCCGGAAAAAGTACTCTCCAGGCGATATCCGAACTCTTTGCTGCAAGCGAGGAAACTGGCCGGGCGGCTATACCCGCTGTCTACCCCGCGCGCCATACCCTCTTTGCGGAAACAGGGATTGTCAGAACAGGCGTTGGCTGACTTGCCGCCATCCCCATTGCAATTGATATTCTCGACTTCTCCGCGATCCAGGATACCCTTGGCCAATCCTGTCGGATCGCTCTCGGAATGTGACTCCGAGCGTCCCCAGGAAACGAAGATGGCATCCATTCCTTTGGCCAGATGGATGAAATCGTGCCGCGCGCTCCGCATCGATCCCACTTCAGACGGCATATTGCAGATATAGAGCGCCATCAGGCGAGTCACGCTCGCGGTGATGACCGGCATCTCGATCACCATATCGGCTTCGGAGAAACCGGCTGCCGGACGGGCTGCCACATCTCCAGGCTGCATGATAGCCAGAGCGCGCCTGTTCCAATTCTCGCAGGGCAGGCCGGAAATCGGGCTGACTTCTCCGGTATTGGCAGGCCCGGTCGACACTGTCGGGGATTGATTCTTGTTATTCAGCTCGATCGGCTTGCGCAATGTCTTATTCCCGAAGACGAAGTACCAAATCAATCCCGCCAGCACGATAGCAATGGTGGCTATGATCACTTTTTGACGCTTTTCCATAGAAAATATGTTTTGTTTATTGAGCATAAGATCCCGGATCCCTCCAAAGGCGGGCGGGCGTGTCCGGGATGACATCCAAGATGTCATTTCTGGCAGCGCGGGCAATAAAAAACGCTCCGCTGTCCGATTTTTTTGCGCAGTATCATTGTACCACATTTTTTACACGGCTCGCCCGGGCGGCCATACACGTACAACGTGCGCTGGAAACCGCCGCGCAAACCATCCGTATCGCGGAAATCGCCATCGCTCGTCCCGCGGAGCTTCACCGCTTTGCGCAGCACGATTTTGATAGCCGGCAAAATTTGCGCCCATTCGTTTTTCGCAAGCGTCTCGATGCGACGGGTCGGCAAAACGCCCGCGAGATAGAGCGCTTCGCTCCGGTAGATATTGCCAATGCCGGCGATGAGATCCTGTTCGAGCAGCACGACGCCGATCGGGCGTTTCTTTTTTTCCGAAAGCAGCCCTTGGAAATGTTCCTCGGTCAGGCGCGGCGACAGCGCATCAATCCCGAGCGAGGCGATGCTCGGAAGCGTCTCGACGTCCCCCGTTTTGAGCGTTCGCAGCCAGCCGAATTTGCGCATATCGGAAAATTCGAGCGTCGTGCCGTCGGAAAAAGCGAAGATGTGATGGATATAGCCGTTGATCGGGTCTTCCGTAAACGCTTTGGCCTGACGATTGGTCTTATTCTTGACCAGAAAGTGCCCGGTCATCTTGAGATGCGCGGCGATCGAGTAGCCGTTGTCCAGATCGATCACGATGTGCTTGCCGAAACGCCGCACCGAGATGATGCACGCATTTTTCGTCTGTCGAGCGAACACCGCGTACGACGGGAAAATCTTTTTCTTCCAGTCGCTCCAAAAACTCTTGATTCTCTTGCCGACGATTTTCCGCTCGAGCTGCGAAACGACCGTCTGCACTTCGGGCAATTCCGGCATAGGAATACATCAGAATAATTTGAGCTGTTGCTGGATAGCGCCCATCACTCGGTCATCAGTATACTCCTCAGCGTGGATGTCCTGTTTTTCAGCCAATATTTTTCTTACCACGGAAAGTTCTCTTTCAAAAATCACGACCAGATCATCTTGTCGAACCATCTTGGAAAAGATTCTGAATTGATCGAGTTGTGAAGCGATTTCTTCAAGAATCACTTTCTGGATAGGGTGTTTCGCAAACTCATTTTTACGCTTCGGATCGAGCCAGATGCCGGCGAGCTCAATGATATGCTCCCGTTCCACGCCGATAACGACACGCGGAAGCTTCTTATAGATGCCCTTGTGCCGAGAGTTGGCAGATTCAAAATATTTTACTTCAGTCAATTTCCCATTGGTTATCTCTTCGCGAATTTTTTCAAATTTTTCATACATTGCCGTAGTGCCGAACGTGACATCGATAGCGAGCCCGAGATGGGAGAAAGTCTTCGATGCTTCTTCAAATTCCACAATGAGATCCACGTGATTAACATAATCATCGTAAAAGGAAGTTTTGATAGTCTGTGCTTTTTCTCCAAACCAGTTGCTGAGCTCTATCTGTTCATAAAGTATCCCCTCCATCACGTCAGCATATTTTTTATGAGGCTCATCTGTCTCATATTTGGCTCGTAGCTTTTCTGCTAACGCGATATCAGCTCGTACAGCAGACTCTTCGTACGGATCAATGAAACTTTCCGGGTCGATAGCGTCGCGTTCGATGATAGTCCTGGTCTTTTTCTCAGCCTCGATGATGAGCGGATGGAGGTATTCGCTTGATTGTCGCTCCTTATCGATACCTCGCTCTACCCTGGAAAAGGCGCGTTCTATTCCCATATGTATATACTTACTTGCTATTTAAAATTTTTATATTTCTCCCCAGTTTTTCCCGATCAACGTCTCAGCGATAAGCGGGACGCGGAGCGGGTAGGCTTTTTCCATCACCTCTTTCACTTGTTTCGCGAATGCTTCGGCGAGGTCTGCGCGCACTTCGAAAATAAGCTCGTCGTGCACCTGGAGCACCATCCTGACCCGCGCCGCATCGTCATACGAACGGACCAGCTTCTGTGCTTCAAGCATCGCGAGCTTCATAATATCCGCCGCCAGTCCCTGGATCGGCATATTGATCGCCATCCGTTCCGCTGCGCGCGCCACCTGGACATTCTGGCTGTCGATTTCCGGCGTATAGCGGCGGCGCCCCAGCTCGGTTTCCACATAATGGTGCTCGCGCGCGCCCTGTTTCATCCCCTCGATAAATGTCGCGACCCCGGCGAATTTCTTGAAATAGGCCTTGATGAATTGCGCGGCGATATTCTGATCTATCTGAGCCGCCTGCGCCAAGCCGTATGCTCCCATCCCGTACATAATGCCGAAATTGAACACTTTCGCCTGACGGCGCATATCAGGGGTGACCTCTTCCGGTTTCACTTTGAAAACCACGGAAGCAGTCCTGTTATGGACATCTTCCTTGTTCTTGAAAGCCTCGGTCAGCGCCTTGTCGCCGCTCAGGTGCGCCATCACGCGGAGCTCGATCTGGGAATAGTCCGCGCCGATAAACACATAGCCCTCTGCGGGCTCGAAAGCGCCGCGGATGCGCTCGCTCCACGAATTGCGCGCCGGGATGTTCTGCAGATTCGGATCGGAAGAGGAAAGCCGCCCTGTCGCGGCCACCGCCTGATGAAAGGTCGTATGAAGCCGCGATGCGCCATCGACAAGCTTCGGCAAGGCATCCAGATATGTCGTTTTCAGCTTGAACAGCTCGCGATAGCTCTCGATTTTCGCAACGATCGGGTACGCCTGCAGCTTCTGGAGTTCCATCGATGCGGTCGAGATGCCTGTTTTGGTTTTCTTGATATTCGTCGTCGGTATCTTCAGATCTTGGAACAGAATCTCGGAAAGCTGCTTGGGAGAATTGATATTGAATTCCCTGCCGGCGAACGCGTAGATGTCTTTCTCGAGGGTAGCGAGTTCCGTTTGCAGCCCATCCGACAGCGCTTGGAATTTTTCCGTATTCAGGTAGATGCCGTTCATTTCCATCGCGCACAAGACCGGGATGAGCGGCATCTCGATAGCCTCGAAAACCAGGCGGAGCGTCTTGCCTTTCTTCTGTGTCCGGCTCACCTCGTCTAGGCGCTTGTCATAGGCGGCGCGCAGGATGAGCAGTTTCTGCGCCGGAAACATGATCTCCTCTTCGCCGCATTCCTCGAGGATGAGGTAGCCGAGTTCGACATTGGAGCCGGAGCGGAGGAGATATGCCGCGAGCAGCACATCGAACGCGATACCGCGCATCTCGATAGCCTCTTTGTGGAAAAGATGGAGCAGGGCTTTGCCGTCATAAACGACCTTTTCTTTTTTCCCATCTTCCAGAAACGCTCTGAGGAATCGCTTCGTCTCTTCGTTCCAAGCGATACTCGCTTCCCCCTCTTCTGAAACCGCTATATGCACGCTCTCGATGCCTGCGCCGAACAGCGTCCCTTCCGACTGCTCTACATATACCGCTGCTTGCTGCGCGCTGCCCAAAAATTTTTCCAACTCCTCTTTCGTCGCGATACTTTTCGTTTTTATTTTTTTCTCTTTTTTTTCTTTTCCGGATTCCTGTTCTCTGGACCCTATCCCCTGAACCCTATCCGCTGTTCCGGGCAATCGCTTGATCAGACTGAAAAATCCGAGCTCCTGAAACAGCTGCGTCACCGCATCGCGATTGAAATCATGGCTTATGCACGCCGGAAGATCCAGCGCCACGGGCGCCAGGGTATCGATCGCGCCGAGTTCCTTGGAAAGAAACGCGCTCTCTTTGCCGGCTTCCAGTTTCTTGCGGACGGATTCCTTCACCTCCGGCAGGTGCGCATAGATATTTTCCAGTGTGCCGAATGCTTTCAGCAGATCCGTGGCGGTCTTCGCACCGATACCGGCCACGCCTGCGATATTGTCCGAGGCATCGCCTGCCAGTCCCTTGAAGTCCGGGAGCTGCGCCGGCCTGAATCCGTATTTTTCCTCGACCCCCTGCTCGTCATACAAAACGGTATCCTTGATGCCCTTGCGGAGCGTGAAGACTTTCACCAGGGGCGTCACCAGCTGGAGCGCGTCGTTGTCGCCCGTGACGATGATGACATTGACGCCTTCTTTCTCCGCCTGACGAGCGAGCGTCCCCACGCAATCATCCGCCTCGAATCCCGCCTGCTCATAGATCGGGATATTGAACGCCTGCGTGATTTCCTTCACGCGGGGAATCTGCGCGTACAGATCATCCGGCGCCTTCACCCGCGTCGCCTTGTACTCTGCGGATTTCTCATGCCGGAACGTCGGGCCGGCCAGATCGAATGAGGCCGCGATATATTCCGGCTTGAATTTCTCCAAAACAGACAGAAGAGTCATCGTGAACCCGTACGCGGCGTTCACCAGCTCCCCTTTTTTGGTCGTCAGCGGCGGCAACGCATGATACGCCCGGTGTATGAGCGCGTTGCCATCCAATAAAACGAGTGTTTTCGGCTTCTTGTGCATATTTTCAGTATACTCCGGCGCGGCGGAAGGATAAAGGAGGGCGCGCGGCCGCCCCGCTTCCTCTTATCGCACCGTAATCTCTCGCTCCGTGTCCGAGATGAAGCGGAAAGAGAGCGTGAGAGCTCCCGGCGGGAGAATCTCTCCTATGCGCTCCGGCCATTCGAGAAGCACAACGCCCTGCGGGTCAGCGCACCATTCGGCGAAACCGAGCGTCTCGAAATCCTTGGCTTCCACGCGATACGCATCGGCGTGATAGATACGCTCTATGCCGCTCGCGGTCGGTGGTGTGAGATCATATTGCTTCATAATGACGAACGTCGGGCTCACATAGGGCCGCGCGGCGCCCATCCCCTCCAAAAATCCCTGCGTGAAAGTCGTTTTCCCCGCGCCCAAATCCCCGGCCAGACACACAAGCGCCCCGGGCGCGATTTCCTGCGCCAGCTTTTTCCCGAGATTCCGGGTTTCTTCGGCAGAATACGTCTGATATGTATTTTCCATAACGCCTCTATCCTAATCCCGCACTAATCATAAGCTTGCATATTACAGAAATACGCAAGCCCCCTTCAAAGAAAAGATACTCTCCAACGTATCAATCGTCAAAATTGATGAGTGCGGGACTAACGCAAAATGCCGTTTCTGGCGAGAATGTGCCTATCCCGCCGAGAGCTTGCTTTTTCTCATTCCTGGGAATACACTGCCCTGTTATTTAACAAACAAGGAGACAACTATGAACACCGCTACCGAGGAGGAGGTCATCCGTGAAATCACGGCTGCCATCGCTATCATCCTCGCTGTTTTGAGGCGTGTTGCGAAGGGCGCCTCCAGAATAACAACAGAGGAACAGGCTGCATTCATCTGCTTCCGAAACGCTTGCGCCAAACAACGCCATCGCAGGCATCGTCAAGATGACATCTACGGCGCTATCGGACTGGCGCTGCTCAAAACGAAGTATGCGAGAAAGAGGAAGCTGCTCGCCCGAGACATCGATGCATTCCTTCGGAGCAAACAACGGCGCATCGGACTGGTCGCGGCATTCGTACCAGTTTTCTCGCAGGCAAAAAAAGAAATCGCTACACTCAAAGGCGCCTACTAAAACACATGCGCTATCGTTATCGTATGGTCCCGAAAAGATCCGCCTCATTGAGGCCTTCATCGACGCATATCAAGCAGCTTCCCCGCTGCTTCTTTTTTTTGTGCTGGGTTTGACACCACCCATTTTCTCTGCTACTTTTGACTATTCATCTTTTATCAACTGAGCGTCCCAGAGCCCTATGTCCCTCACTCCTTCCCAGCAATTCCAGGAACTCCTGAAAAAGACAGCGACCCCGCTTATCATCCTCCCCAGCTATCCGAGCCGCGATGCCGTGGCGAGCGGGTTCGCGCTGGCGCTCTTCCTCAAAAATGCCGGCAAAGACGTGACACTGGCCGGCGAGCATATCGATACTGACAAAGAGGCGCTGGCGTTTCTCGCGCAGCCGGAGAACATCCTCGCTTCTATCGCCGGCGCCCGGGATTTCGTGCTGGCGTTCGATACGTCGCGCAACAAGATCATCGGGGTGCGGACAGAAAACACCGACAACGAAGTGCGCGTCTATCTCACGCCAGAAAACGGCTCTATCGATCCGCGTGATTTTTCTTTCACTCCCGCGCAGTTCAAATTCGATCTGGCCATCGTCATCGGCAGCCCCGATAAAGAACACTTGGGGAAAATCTATGAAGAGAACCCGGATATTTTCTATGAGGTGCCGATCATCAATATCGACAATCATTCCGAGAACGAGCTGTTCGGCCAGGTGAATCTCGTCGATATCACCGCCTCCTCGAATGCGGAGATTCTCGCCGATGTCCTGGAAAAAACCGCCCCCAACCTCCTCACGGAAACGGTGAGCGAGAGCCTGCTGGCCGGTATCGTCTCCGCTACCGACAGTTTCCAGAACCGCAGCACGACCCCCAAAGCGCTCCAGCTCGCCTCGCACCTGATGGATAAAGGCGCCGACCAGCAGAAAATCATCCGCTCGCTCTACAAAACCCAGCCTCTGCACCTCCTGAAACTCTGGGGCCGCGTGATGGCACAGGTGAAATGGAACGAGAGCCTGAAACTGATCTGGGCCTGCGTCGACATCGAAGACCTCGTCCAGGCGCGCGCCCGGACCGAAGACCTGCCGCAGGTACTGGAGAAGATCAAGAGCAACTATTCCTCGGCGCATATGTTTATGATCCTCTATCCGGAAACGACGACACTCATGCGCGGCATCGTCAAGGCGCATTCCAGCGAAGCACTCACGTTTTTCGCCGAACGCTTCAAGGAAGGAGAGGTGCGCGGCGATACGATTTCTTTCAGCATCGCCGCAGGCAGTCTCGACGAAGCCGAACATATCGTCATCAGCCGGCTGCAGAATCTCCTCACGCCAATGGAAAAATCCTCATAACGAGTTCCCGGTGTCACTCGCAGAAAACTCCTGAGCGACACCGACCACACAAAACAATCGCCCCGCCTCTGCCGAGAGACGGGTTTTGTTTTTGCCGAAGCCCCGCTCTTTGAGGTACAATAGGGGTGTTCTCTGCAAACAGAAAAACAAACCCTATGGTCAAAGTCGTTCATCAGAATCTTCCGCACAGTTCCGAGAAGCAGGAAAAGACACAAGCGGTGCTGAAAAAAATGCGCTCTCTCTCGATCGAGGAAGAGGCGTCGATGCTGGCTGCCAAAAACGGCCTCTCCTATATTGATCTCCATGTATTTCCTCTCAATACCGAAGAGGTGCTGCTGATTCCGGAAGCCGATGCGAGAAAGGGCGGCTTCGTCTTGTTCAACAAAAGAAACACGCTGGTCCGCTTCGCCATTCTCGATCCGACCAACCAGGAAACGCGCAATTTCATTGAAACCCTGGCGGCGGAACGCGGCTGGGAAATGGAGCTCTATGTCGTTTCGGAATCATCGATCGAGCACGCCTGGGAAGCCTATGCCAGGCGCACGTTTCTCGACAACCTGGATCTCGTCCGGGTCTCGCTCGGCGACAAAGACCTGGAAAAATTCGAGAAGGATTTCGGCGAACTCATCGCGCTCAAGGAAAACCGCTACCTGAATACGTCGCGGGCTATGGAAATCATCCTGGCCGGCGCCCGGAAACTCCGCGCGAGCGACATCCATCTCGAGCCCGAAGAAGATGGCATCCGTCTGCGCTACCGCATCGACGGCGTGCTGCAGGAAATCGGCCGGCTCCCGCTGGAACTCTATCGCCTGCTCCTCTCGCGCATCAAGATGATCGGCAAGATGCGCCTGAATATACGCAAAGAGGCCCAGGACGGACACTTCTTCATCGACCTCGACGGCAAGCGCGTCGACATACGCGTCAGCAGCATCCCGGGAAAATACGGCGAGAACATCAATATGCGGCTCCTCTCCAGCGAAGATGTCATCGTCGATGTCACGGAACTGGGGCTGCGCGGACTCGCGTATGAAGAAGTGATGCGGCAGGTCGTCAAACCGAACGGGCTCATCCTCAACACCGGTCCGACCGGCTCCGGAAAAACAACGACGCTCTACACGCTCCTCAATCATATCAATCAGCCGGATATGAAAATCATCACCGTCGAAGATCCGATCGAGTATAGCATCGGAGGCATCGTGCAGACGGAAATCTCGAAGAACCAAGACTACTCTTTCGCGACCGCGCTCCGCGCTATCGTCCGCCAGGATCCCGATGTGATACTGGTCGGCGAAATCCGCGATGATGAGACGGCCGACATCACGGTCAATGCCGCGCTGACCGGACACCTCGTATTTTCCACGCTGCACTCCAATAGCGCCGCGGCAGCCGTCCCCCGCTTTATGGAACTCGGCGTCAAGCCATCGCTCATCGTCGCTTCGCTGAACGCCCTCATCGGGCAGCGCCTGGTACGCAAGCTCTGCAAACACTGCAAGGAATCCTACGAGCCGGCCAAAGAAACCGTGGATTCCCTCCTGAAACTCATCACCATCATTTCTCCGAAAGCCAAGATCTCCCTGCCTCAGGAAGTGAAGACTCTCTACAAAACCGTCGGCTGCCCGGAGTGCCATTTCACCGGCTATTATGGCCGCATCGGTATTTTCGAAGTGCTCACGATGACGCAGGAGGTCGTGGAGATCGTGAACAATATCGGCACCGAGCAAGAAATTCTCCGCGCGGCGCTCGAAAACGGGATGGTTACGATGACGCAGGATGGGATTCTCAAGGCGCTCGACGGCACCACGACGCTCGATGAAGTATGGCGCGTCGCCGACCAGACGGAAGCGCTCAGGAATATCTATGCCGAGCTGATGCCGAACGAGCTGTCCCGCTCCACGCATATTTCCGAAGAATTGTCCCAAGCGGTCGAAAAGGAAACATCTTCTCTCAAGACATTCGCCGCCTATGCGGCACGCGTCGATTCCCAGCTCCGCATCCCCACCCTCTTCGCCGGAGCCCTCCTTATGCATGCCGGGGATATACATATAGAGCCTACGGGAGAGACCGTCGAGGTGCGCTACCGCATCGACGGCATCCTCCAGCCCGCAGCCAGCTTTCCCATCGCGGAATACCCGACGCTGGCAGCCGACATCCGGCTGGCTGCAGGACTGAAGTCCGGCGAACGTTCCGGCACGATCGACGGACGTTTCTCCATCACTCTGGAAAAGCCGATCAAAGGAAAAACGGACGTGGTGGACGTGCGTCTGTCAATCATCCTGGGCGGCTTCGGCGAAACGATGGTGATGCGGCTCCTCAATCAGTCCGTGGTCAAACTCGACCTCGACCTGCTCCATATCCGCAAACGGAATCTCGACGATATCATCGCGGCCATAAGCAAACCCCACGGCATCATCCTCAACACCGGACCGACCGGCTCCGGAAAAACGACGACGCTCTACAGCATCCTCTCCCGGCTGAACACGCCCGAAGTGAAAATCATCACCGTCGAAGATCCGATCGAATACCAGATACCCGGCATCCTCCAGACGCAGGTGAGCGAAAGCGAGGAGTACACCTTCGCGACCGCCCTCCGCTCCCTCTTGCGCCAGAATCCCGATATCCTGATGATCGGCGAAATCCGCGATAATGAAACAGCCGACATCGCCGTACAATCAGCCAATACCGGACATCTCGTGCTCTCCACCCTTCACGCAAACTCCGCCGCAGGCGTCGTATCCCGCCTGACCGCTATGGGCGTCAGCCCCGATGACCTGGCCAATGCCGCCAACCTTTTTATGGCGCAGCGCCTGGTACGCAAAATCTGCGCGGAGTGCAAAGAATCCCGTACGCCGACCGAGGCCGAGAAAAAAATCATCGAAGCGGCCCTCCAGACGCTTCCAGACAAGGCGGCGCTCACGAAAAAAACGCGTGTCGCGGAAGGGAAAGGCTGCACGGCCTGCAGCGGCACCGGGTTTGCCGGCCAGATGGTCATATCGGAAACGCTCCTCATCACCAAAGAAATGTCCGAACTCATCTCGCGCGGAGCCCTGGTCAGCGAAATCGAGAGCAAGGCCGCCGAGCTCGGTATGATGACGCTCGCCCAAGACGGCATCCTGTCCGTCCTCGAAGGCGACACGACGCTCGCCGAAGTCAAGCGCGTCACGGATCTCTAGACGGCACGATTTTGCTTGTTTAAACTGGAGGAAGTGGTAGAATGAAGATAGGAATTTCATTTTCATAATATATATGCTCAAACAAAAACAAAGCGTGTTTCAACAGACAGCGTATTGGATGAAGATTATTTCTCTCGGTGTCGTTCTGGGACTCTCCATCCAGTTCGTCCAGGCTTGGACCGCACCGACCGGCACTCCGCCAGCGGGCAATGTGGGCGGACCGCTCACTACCGGGGCTATCAATCAAATCAAAAGCGCCGGACTGGGACTGATCGGCAATCTGGTCGCCAATATGGTGCAGCTCAATGCGGTCGTGATAGAAGGAAGCGTCTGCCCTTCAAATGGCTTGGTGGCACGGGATGCGAATGGTATGCTGCTTTCTTGCCAGTCTTTGGTATGGAGGAAAGCAAGCGGAGGAGGGTTGAATGGTACCGCAGGATTGCTTGCGCCCATCGTAGGCGCTGAGGCTTCATGCGCGACACCCTCTTATCCTACTAATGGATTTGCATTCAAGGCATACGCTCGAATCAATGCGGATGCCACCGTCTCTACCCGAGTAACCGCAGTCCATAATGGCGGTTGTGATTCGGGGTGGGTCAATGGCTCACGGGCTTCTTGTAGGGCAGGCGCTGTAACAGATGTTGCAACTTACGAAATGGGGGCATACCCTACGCGTGTCGTTGGAACCCAAGGCGGCTCGCCGTCTATGCTGCAGCCGCCGACCGGCGGATGTTCCGCGAATTTCCCACAAAACTGACGCTTCAAAAGATATTGGCGAAGAAGATGTCTCCATTACCTCTTCTAGAAAATAGAAAATGAGACAAAAACCCCGCTCGTTGAGAGCGGGGTTTTTGTTTATTGTCATACATCGCCGAAAGCCGCTTAAACTGTAGACAATCCTCGGGCATAGGAGCCCGAGGAAAAGAAAGGTGTCGAGGAATAGCGCAGCCGAAACCACCCTACCCGGATCTGGACAAACAGTTCCGCGATTGAGGATAAAAGATAGTAATCCCCAATTGTCTACAGATGAAGCAGCTCTCAGAAACACGGAGAGGGGCTACAAAGATTTTTTAAGCGACCTTTGATGTTAGCACAACTTTATTTATTTGTCAACCCCGTTATAAATTTAGGCAATTATATGCAAGAATTGGCTTGCGTGAGCCGTAGGCGCCTACGGCTTATACTTCATATAACCGCAACTACATCATTATTTGTAACCGGGGTCAAGAGATGCTACTATATAAGCATCGGGTTTCTCTTTTTTCCCTTATATAAGCCTATTTGATGCTATGCTGAACTCCGATCCCAATATCGCTGACGAAGAGGTTCTCGAGACCACGCTCCGCCCGCAGCGTTTTTCAGAGTACGTCGGCCAAGAAAAAATCAAGCAGCACCTGGATATCTTCATCCAAGCCGCCAAAAAGCGCTCCGAGAGCACCGACCACGTGCTCCTCTACGGACCGGCAGGCCTAGGCAAAACGACCCTCGCCCATATCATCGCGAAAGAAATGGGCGTCAATATCAAGGTGACGTCCGGACCGGCCATCGAGCGGGTCGGCGATCTCGGCTCTATCCTGACCAATCTCGATGATGGCGACGTGCTCTTCATCGACGAGATTCATCGCCTGAACAAGATGATCGAGGAGGTGCTTTACCCGGCGATGGAGGACTACAAGCTCGATATCATCATCGGCAAAGGACCAGCAGCCCGCACTATCCAGCTCGATCTGCCCCGCTTCACGCTGATCGGCGCGACGACGCGTCTCGGTTCCCTGTCCAACCCGCTGCGCAACCGTTTCGGCTCGACGCATCGCCTGGAATTCTATACCCCCGAAGAAATCGAACGGATCGTGAAGCGCTCATCCGATATCCTCGGTATCGGCCTCGACGAACAGGGCGCGCGGGCGATCGCCAGTTCCAGCCGCCAAACGCCGCGGGTAGCCAACCGGATACTCAAGCGCGTGCGCGACTATGCCCAGATCAAAAACATCCCGACTATCACCGGCGATATCGCGCTGGAGGCGCTCCATCTCTACGATATCGATCGCCTGGGGCTCGAACCGACCGACCGGCACATATTGGACGTTCTCATCCGAAAATTCAAAGGCGGGCCGGCAGGCATCCAGGCCCTCGCCGCCGTCACCGGCGAAGAGATGCAGACGATCGAGGATGTCTACGAACCCTACCTCATCCAGCTCGGCTTCCTGGCCCGCACGCCGCGCGGCCGCGTCGTCACTCCCGAAGGCTACCGGCACCTGAGCATCAAGCTGCCGGAAGACCAGCAGGACAAATTGCTGTAGAATAGAGAAGTAAAAAAATCCTATGCAATCCATTTTCGGACTCCTCTACACTGTACTTCTCTTCAGCTACGTTATCGCGGCGCTGTTCATCGTTTTCCATATCGTCCGCTACTCGCTCAAAAGAAGCGCCGCGCTCTTCGGCGTCACCTTGTTCGCCGTGGTGTTCTTCGTGCTTCTTTTCACCAATGCCGTCATTTTCTTCTCTCTGCCGATCGATACGCTGTTCCCTTATTCATACTAATCATACCTGTATGCCGCACGCATTCGGCCGCACGCATTTCCAAGGTCAGCAGGCGGATGAAGAAGTTGTCCATATCATCCATCGCCACTGGTTCGATATCCTCTCCCACTTTCTCGTCGTGCTGGTGCTGTCTTTCCTCCTCATCGCGAGCCTGCTCGCTTTTCCGCTCTTGTTCCCAGAGATACTCGATGCCGCGAACACGCGCCTGTTCCTGTTCGTGGAAAATACCCTGTTCATATTCATCTGGCTTTTCGGTTTTCTGACCTGGATCGATTATTACTTCGATGTCTGGATCATCACCGATAAGCGCATCGTCAACATCGAACAGCGCGGGTTGTTCGTACGGCACATAAGCGAACTGCACTTCTCCCGCATCCAAGACGTCACGGCGGCCGTCACCGGCATCATCCCTACCATGCTCAATTACGGCGATGTCGAGGTACAGACCGCCGGGGAAGAAGGCCGCTTCATATTCCGGCGGGTGCCGGATCCGTATCGCATCAAGGATGTGATAATGAAATTTTCTCAAGGCGCCATAAGCGATGATCTGCGCAAGATGGCCGATGCCTTGCGTGCCGGAAAAGCGGCCCTCTGATGTCCGGCACTTCCCGAAAAAATCCGGCGCACTTTCTTTCTTTCTTCGTATTTTTTCCTGATTCCGGATGCTGTATCCATTATTCCTCTTCACTATGTCAGGACATTCGCATTGGGCGGGAATCAAACACCATAAGGGCGTCAATGATGCCAAGCGCGCGGCTATTTTCACGAAATACGGCCGCGCTATCATCGTGGCTGCAAGCCACGGCGGCGGCAACCCTGACACGAATTTCGCTCTGCGGCTCGCCATCGATCAGGCGCATAGCGTGAATATGCCCAAAGAGAATATCGAACGCGCTATCGCGCGCGGAAGCGGCGAACTGAAGGAAGGCGCGCAGATCGAAGAGCTCACGTACGAGGCGTATGGTCCCGGCAATGTCGCGATGCTCATCGAGACGACAACTGACAACAAGAACCGCACGGTAAGCGAAATCAAGACGCTCCTGACCAAAGGCGGCGGAAAATTCGTCCCGGCCGGGTCGCTCAGCTTTCTTTTCAAGCGCGTCGGCAGAGTGTCTTTTCCGTGCCCGCCTGATCAGAAAGAATCGCTCGAGCTCTTCGCCATCGAAGCAGGAGCGGAAGATTTCTCCCTCGAGGACGATACGTTCTCCGTCTTTACGAAACCAACGGAGCTCCAAACTGTCAAAGCGGCGCTTGAGGCCCATTCCCTCGTCCCTACATCCGCGCTCTTGGGCTATCTCCCGGTGCAGACCGTGACGCTCACAGGCGATACCCTGAACACATTCGAGAGACTGTACGAGGTTCTCGATGACCACCCGGATGTCCAGACCATATGGCACAACCTGAAATGATTCTCCTATGAAAATACTCGGCATCGATCCGGGCACGGCGACTGTCGGCTGGGGCATCATAGAGGTAGGGCGCGGCACAACGACCGCAGTCGCTTTCGGGCACATCAGCACATCGAAAGATCTGCCACTCCCGAAACGCCTGGCGGAGATCGCTCGCGACATCACGGAGATCGTCCGCACCTATGAGCCCGCGGAGGCCGCCGTGGAAGAGATCTTTTTTTCCAATAATCAGAAAACGGTGATCGCAGTCGCCCAGGCGCGCGGGTGCATCCTCTTGACTTTGGAGAATTTACGTGTTAGTATCTCCGGTTATACTCCGCTCGAAGTGAAGCAGGCATTGACGAATTATGGGCGAGCGGATAAATCTCAGGTACAATTGATGGTGAAGGCGCTGCTCAAACTCTCCGCTATCCCGAAACCGGATGATGCGGCGGATGCGCTCGCGATCGCGCTCTGTCATGCGAGCCGGAGAAAGATGGAAAGCATACGGAAGAATGGAGAATTGTGAATTGTGAATTAAGATTAAATCTAATGTTCAATACAATGCGGTTCGGCAAACTTTCTTATTCTTGATTCTTAATTCCTGATTTCTCTCCTATGGCATATCACCCGCTCATCGCATTCTTCGCCGAGCAAGGCGTCCCGATACAGACCGTGACGCTGCTGCTGATGCTGCCCATCGTCGCGACGCTCGTGGCGTTCTTCCGCCAGGTCGTCGGCATCAAGGCGTTCGGCATCTACACCCCGTCGATCATCACGTTCGCCCTCCTCGCTTTCGACCCGAACGGGCTGAAGTACGGCATCGCCATATTCGTGAGCGTCATCCTGGTCGGCATGGTCACACGGCTTGCCCTGAAGAGATTCCGCCTGCTCTATCTCCCGCGTGTCGCCATCACGCTCTCCATCATTTCTCTCGCGATCCTCATCATCCTCGTCATCGGCGGAATCTACAATCGTACCGGCCTCGCGGCCATCTCTATCTTCCCGCTCCTCATCATGATAACGCTCGCCGAAAAGTTCGTCGCGACACAGATAGAGAAAGGCAGCCGCGTGGCCTTCCTCCTCGCCATCGAAACGCTTATCATCTCGGTTGTCGGCTACTATCTTGTCAGCTGGGACGTACTCACGACGCTTTTGCTCAGCTACCCGTGGATCGTGCTCCTCACATTCGTCATCAACTTCTCTCTGGGCAAATGGACCGGGCTCCGCGTCACGGAATATTTCCGTTTCCGCAAGATTTTCCGCTCTTTCTGAATACTCTCGCGGTGCGCTTCCCCGCGCAACTATCCGAAAGCGCTTATGTATCCTGTTTTTTGTTTTCGAGTTTTTAGCGTTTCCCCCTATGTTGGATTTTTTCAAAAAAAGCGGCGAGCTTCTCGGTATGAATGCGAGAAACCTCGAGTATATCCGGCCGCATAACCGCAAGCGCGGCAGAGAAATCGCGGATAACAAGCTCTTCTGCAAGCGCGTCTTGAAGAAGAATGGTCTCGGCGTGCCGGCGCTCATCGCCAAGATCAAGACGCACGAGGAGCTCGAGAGATTCGACTGGGCCACGCTCCCGGCCAGCTTCGCACTGAAGCCGAATCGCGGCTTCGGCGGCGAGGGGATCCTGGTCGTGTATGCCCGCAAGAAAAACAACCCCGAGGCCTGGGTGAAAGCCAACGGGGCCGTCATCACCATCGAGGATATCAAGAATCACATCCGCAACATCCTGGATGGCTCGTTTTCTCTCTCCACTATCCCCGATATCGCCTTCTTCGAGGAACGGCTGACGCTGCTCAAGCTTTTCAAGCCATACGCGTATAAAGGCATCCCGGATATCCGGGTCATTGTCTTCAATCACGTGCCGGTGATGGCGATGCTCCGCCTCCCGACCAAGGCTTCCGACGGCAAGGCCAATCTCCAGCAGGGCGCCATTGGCGTGGGGATCGACCTCGCGACCGGCACGACGACGAGCGCCATCCTGGGCAAAGGGCACCGCATCGAATATGTCCCGGGCACCCGGCTCGCGCTTTCCGGCATCAAGATCCCCTATTGGAAAGATATCCTCCGTATGTCCGTCGAGGCCCAGCAGGTATCGCGCTTAGGCTTTCTCGGCGCCGATATCGCCATCGATCGCGAACGCGGTCCGGTCATCCTCGAACTCAATGCCCGCCCGGGCCTCTCGATCCAACTGGCGAATTTCAGCGGCCTGAAAGGGCGGCTGAAGCGCGTCGCCGGCCTCAAGATAAAGACCGTCGAGCGCGGCGTCCGCGTCGGGATGAACCTCTTCGGCGGCGAGATCGAGGAAGAAATCGAGGAGCTTTCCGGCAAACGCGTCATCGGCAGCATCGAAAAGGTGAAATTCATCGGGAAAGACGGGAAGGAAATCGAGGTGGAAGCCAAAATCGACACCGGTGCCGATTCCACCTCGATCGATACCGAACTCGCAAAGGAGCTCGGCTTCGCGGAGACGCTCCGCATCTTTGAAGAAAAAGTGGCGGGCCGCGACGTGATGACAGAACTCACAAAAGACGAGCGCACAGCGCTATTTTCCGAAATCCCGGATCTGGTTGATACCATTCCTATCAAATCTTCGCATGGCTACTCATACCGCCCGAAGGTTCTCATCTCCTTCGTTCTCGACACCGTTGCTGTCCCGGCGAAAGTTTCTGTCATCAATCGCTCCCATCTCGAGTACCCGGCTATTATCGGACGGAGGCATCTGAGAAAATTCCTCATCGATGTAAATAAATGACCAACAAACGTATGAATGTCAAAATGATCGAGAAGCGGGCAAAACACGGCGGGTTCCGCTCATTCCTGAAACGGGCGCTCACACTCGGGGTACAGATAGAGTTTCTACCTTCAAAAACCCGGCTTATCAAGCTCGCATACAGAGGCGCTATCATCTTCTTGAAGGGAGCCAACGCTCCAGTGATGCGCCGGATGGGAAATTTCACGCGAGACAAGGAAACCACAAAAATAGTTCTCGATGGGGTCGGCATACGGACGCCTCGGGGCATCGTAGCCGATTCTTTCAAAAGCGCGGCGGCGGCAATAAAAAAGAATCGTCTCCGCTACCCGGTCATCCTCAAGCCGACGCACGGATCACGCGCTCTCGGAGTGACGTGGGATATCCGGTCTGAAAAAGATCTTCTCAACGCATTCTCGCACTTCAAGGAAATGGAGAAAAAGCATTCTCTCAAACAGAAAACGTTTCTTGTCGAAGAAATGTTCATCGGTGATGAGTATCGCGTGCTGGTGCTCAATGATAAGGTCATCTCCTGTGTCCAAAAAATTCCTGCCAGCATCCTCGGCGATGGGACGTCCAGCATCAAGCAGCTCATCGCGACATTCAACAAGACGCGTCTGCGCGGATTCAAAATACGGGTCGACGCTGTCGTCGAAGAGACGCTGAAAAAGAATAGCCTCTCCCTCGATACCGTCCTTCCGAAAAATCACCTGCTGAGGCTGCGGAATAATCTCAATATGTCAGACGGCGGCCGCTCAATCGATGTGACCAAAAAGATGCGTCCATTCTTCCGTGAATTATGCATAAAGGCGACCCGTATCGCCGGCCTTTCTTTCGGCGGCGTCGACCTCATCGCCAAAGATATCGCCGCTGATACGAAAAACTATGTCATCCTCGAAATCAATCCGAACCCTTACTACAATATGAATGAGAAGCCGCTTGTCGAGGGAAGGGGCGTCGACGTGTCATTTCTCCTGCTCAAACAGATCTTTCCGGGGATATCTCTCAAAAAATAGGCTGCCGAGCCTTCACTTTTCCCTTATTTTATGGTATACAATGAAGATACCTTCTCTGTATATCCCCTATGTCATTTTTTCGTAAAAGACGCCACATACCGGGCGAAATGAAACGAAACAGCCGTTTCTGGGACATCGCTCTGAAAGCCGCGCTCTGGGGCGGTATTTTTGCTATGGTGGCACTGATTGCCGCCTTTGCCTACATCGCCAAAGACCTCCCCAATCCCGGAACGGTGAACAAGCGCGTCATCGCGGAATCGACCAAGATCTATGACCGGACCGGCACCCATCTCCTCTATGAGGTGCATGGCGAGGAAAAGCGCACCGTCATCCCCTTCTCCGATATGCCCGATGTCGTCAAATACGCCACCATCAGCCTCGAGGATCAGGACTTTTATAGCCACCATGGCATCAAGCTGACTTCTATCATCCGCTCCCTTCTCAAGGACATCATCGAGCTCGGCAAGGCTCAGGGAGGATCCACTATCACGCAGCAGTTCGTCAAGAACTCGCTCCTGACGAACGAAAAGACCCTGATCCGCAAGGCGAAGGAGGTCATCCTCTCGCTTGAGGTAGAGACGAAGTTTTCCAAAGACGAGATCCTGGCGATGTATCTGAACGAGATCCCGTATGGCTCCAACGCCTACGGCATCGAAGCGGCGGCTCAGACTTTTTTCGGAAAACCGGCTCGCGAACTGACCCTTGATGAAGCCGCGCTCATCGCCGCCCTGCCGCAGGCGACCGCCTATTATTCGCCGTATGGCTCGCATATCGATGCGCTGGCCGGACGCAAGGCTTTCGCGCTCAAAACGATGGCGAAGCTCGGGTATATCACCGACGAACAGGCCGATGAAGCGATAAACACCGATACGCTCGACAAGGTGCAGCCGCAGAAAGACATCATCGCGGCGCCGCACTTCGTGATGTACATCAAGGACTACCTCCAGCAAAAATATGGCGACCGGGCCGTAGAAGAAGGCGGCTTCCGGGTCATCACGACGCTCGACTGGGACAAGCAGCAGATCGCCGAACAGGCCGTGCGCGAGGGCGCCGAGAAGAACAAGCAGTGGCGTGCGTCCAATGCCGCTCTCGTAGCGATGGACACAAAAACCGGGCAAATCCTCTCCATGGTCGGCTCGAAAGACTACTTCGATGCCGCTATCGACGGCCAGGTGAATGTGACCATCCGCGACCGGCAGCCGGGATCGTCTTTCAAGCCCTATGTCTATCTCACTGCTTTCACCGAAGGCTATCTTCCGGAAACCATCCTCTACGACACGAAAACCCAATTCGAGACCGCTGAGGGCAAAAGCTACGAGCCGAATAACTATGACGGGAAGTTCCATGGGCCGCTCCCGATGATGAAAACGCTCGGCGGATCGCTCAACGTGCCGGCCGTCAAAACCCTCTACCTCGTCGGTGTAAAAGACGCTATCCAAATGGCAAAGAATCTCGGTATCGGCGGGCTAAATAGCCCCGACAAACTGGGGCTTTCGCTTGTTTTGGGCGGCGGCGAAGTAACGCTCCTGGACCATGTGAACGCCTATAGTACGCTCGCGACTGGCGGTATCAAGCACCCGAAGACCGCTATCTTGCGCGTGGAAGACTCGGGGGGCGCCATCATAGAAGAATTCAAGCCTGGCGCCGGAGAGAGGGTGGTCGAGGAAAAATACGTGGCGATGCTCGATTCGATCCTCTCCAACAACAGCAACCGCGCCTGGGTCTTCGGCGAAAATTCTCCGCTGCGCTTCGATAATCGTCCTGTGGCCGCGAAAACAGGCACCACGAACGAGTTCCGCGACGGGTGGACTATCGGATACACACCGTCTCTGGCAGTGGGCGTATGGGCCGGGAACAATAACAATGCGGCGATGACCGATGGCGCGGACGGGGTGAATGTCGCCGCCCCTATCTGGCGCGCCTTCCTCGACAAAGCGCTCTCGAATTATGCCGTCGAGGAGTTTCCCAAGTACAATCCTGATGATGAAATCGGCGATGGCGAGGGGAAAGTAAGCAAGCCGATGCTCGCAGGAAAACTCGAGCAGAAAGAGAATCTCAAGGTATGTAAGATTCCCGGTGAAAAGCATTCGTACTGTCTCGCGAACAAATACTGCCGCGATAAGGATATCGACAAGAAAGATTTCGTGAGCGACCACGATATCCTCTATTATGTCAGCCGTGATGACCCGCGCGGACCGATTCCCGATAAGCCCGATCGCGACCCGCAGTACAAAAACTGGGAAAAGGGTGTTAAAGATTGGTATGAAAAACAAAAGGGTGCCGTCGTAGCCGACCCACCAAAAGACGAATGCCAGGCGGATGATTTCAAGGAATACTTCCCGAAGATAAGTCTCTCTGCTCCCGGAAGTGCTGCCGTTTCTTCATCGGTGACGTTTTCTGCCAGCGTAGACGCTCCGTATGATGTAGAGAGCGTCACATATTCAGTCAATGGATCACCTGTGGGGTCATCATCCTCAAAGCCGTATTCGGTGTCGTATATATCCCCTTCAAGTCCCACCACCCTTACGGTAACAGCGAAGGTGCGTGATAAGAATGGGAATGAGGCGAAAGACGAAAAAAGTATGGGGATATACTGATTTTGTTTTTTAATGGGCGCAAAAAACCTCCTGTCCAGGGAGGTTCTTGTTATTATTGGCGGCTCATTTTTATTTCTTGGACTGCTTCTGTCCCGAGAGTGCCATTGATGCGCTTGCAGAGTGATTCCCGCTGGAGGAGGATCTCACTTGCCCACAAGGAGCTCCGCGGCGAAAGAAAGAGCTTCTTGTCCCTATAGAGGACTGGGATGATATTCTCGCCTCCGCGTACGCCGTACTCTTCTACTATGATCCGTTTGGCGATATGGAAAACCGTCTTTTCATCGAGCGCTTCCGCTCTGGGATGATTTTTTTTAGGAAGCAGCTCTTTGAGAGTACGCATACCGTTACTTGCGTATCGGCATTATGATATAGACGTACCTATCTGTCAGAGAGGCATCAGCCTCGCTTCGCATACGGAGAGCGGCCGGTGTAGCTCCGTCATTCGCTGAAAAGAGTATTTTTTCGCCAGAAAGCGCCAGTATCCCTTCTGAAACATACCTCGGGTTGAAAATGATGGTGAGCGGGGCAGCCCCTTTCAGCACTTCCATAGGCAGGATGGTCTTGTTCGCGCCTATTTCTTGGGACTGCGAGGTTATCACACATTGTTTCTCTTCTGGCGCGAAAGCAAGTGTCACCTCTCCTGAAGCATACGGGGAGAGCGTACTCGCGATCTTGATAGCTCTCTGAAAATCCTCCTTCCCCAAAACTACTTGGAGGGAGAATTCTTTCGGAACAATCTGCCTATAGTCCGGGTATTTCCCATTGATAATCCGCGAAATGATCTGCACCCCGTCTATCTCGAAAAATATCTGGTTTTCCTGCAAGGCGACTTTTACCTCGCTGCTTCCAGGAGTGATAACCCGCACAATTTCTTGGAAGGTATTTGCAGGGATGGTGAGTGATGAATTATGGGAAAGAAAATCCCCATAGCCGCTCCCAGGTTGTATAAAGGGGATGATTTCCTCGGCTAAGCGGAAACTATCTGTCGCAGCGAGACGAAGCTCATCCTTGAAAAATAATATTTGGACACCAGTAAGTTCTAATCGGGCGCTATTCAGACTGACGCAGAACAAAAGCCGTGAGAGCGCCTCCTTCAGCTCTTGGGCTGGAAAAGAGAAGAAATAATCATCTTTATATTGCGGGATGATAGGAAAATCCTTCCCATCTAATCCTTTTATTTTCATCTGATATGAGGCGCTTTCTATTTTCAAACCCTCAGAGTCACTCTCACATTGAAGAACATCTCCTGAAGGAAGATTGTGTATAAAGCTGCTTAATAATTTCGCTGGGATAGCTATTTTCCCATCCTCCTCTATTTTCGCTCCAATATACGCTATGATCCCAATCTCCAGATTCGTCGCTGAAATTTTCAACCTTCCTTTTTCCACTTCTAAAAGAAAATTACTCAGTATCGGAAGGGTTGATTGCCTCCCTATCACCCTCTCAAGATATGAAAGTGCTGTGTTGAGATTTTCTTGCGTGCAGATAAATTTCATAAGGGTATTAATAGTATCTTTATTATAGTATGTATGAATTTATTATTATGATTAGGAGTGTGGATATCTGGATAAGTGATTAATTTGCTTTTGTAGAAGTTTTTTTAGAGAAAATGTTTTTATATAACTATTATATTTTAAGGGAGTTGTTGTGGATGAAGATAATGTATGTATAAGAAAGATATTTTTATCCATACGTTAGTTTCTTTTATACAGGATTCATCCACAGCCTGCATAGAGTTATACAGGCCTATACACTATACTGGATAATAAAGCCGCTCTTTAAGAGTGTTGAGTTCCTCCTTCAGGCGCGGGTGGACATCTTTGTTTTTATGTATCTTCTCGAATGCGTGCAGGGCGGTAGTATGATCCCGTCCGCCGAGGAGTTCTCCGATAGTCGAGAACGGCGCCTGAAGTTCGGTGCGCAGTATGAACATCATCACTTGACGCGGGTGAGAAATCTCCTTTTTTCTTCCTTTTTTGATCAGATCTTCTTTAGTGACATTGTAAAATTCCGATACCACCCTGAAGATATCGTCTGTCTGGATGGTTTTCTTGTTGTTTTCGATCAGCTGGGAGAGAATCTCGCCGGTATTCTCCAGAGTCGGAGACACTCGATGGAATTCGCAGAAAGCGATGACGCGATTCAGCGCTCCCTCAAGTTCGCGGATATTCTGAGTGATATTCTCCGCGATGAAACGGATGGCCGGCGTATCGATGATAAAGCCCCTTTCGGCTATTTTCGCCTCCAAAATAGCGATTCTCGTCTCAAGATTCGGACGGCTGATGTCCGTGATCATCCCTCCTTCGAAACGGGAGCGCAGGCGCTCTTCAAGCGTCGGGATGGCTTTCGGGGGGCGATCGCTCGAAATGACAATCTGCTTGTTTATCTGGTAAAGAGCGTTGAAAATATGGAAAAACTCATTCTGCGTCTTTTCTCTTCCGGAAAGGAACTGGATATCATCAATAATGAGCAGATCCATCTGTTGGTAGTATTCTTTGAATTTATCGATTTTCTGATTCTTGATGGAATCGACGAGCTCGGTAGTGAAGCGCTCCGAATTGATGTACTTGATCCTTTTTTCCGGCGAGTTTTTCATCACCTCATTCCCGATAGATTGGAGAAGATGGGTCTTCCCTAAGCCTACGCCGCCATAGATGAAAAGCGGATTATAAGCCATACCGAGGTTTTGCGAGACGGCATAGCAGGCCGCGCGCGCCAGCTCGTTGTTTTCGGCGACGATAAAGTTCTCGAATGTATAGCGGCTATTGAGGTTGGTCTCGTGGAACTCCGGCGTAGAGGGTCCTGTCGTAGTGAAAAACGGCTTCTCGATGAGTTTTTTCCGGACAAATCCGGTATGTTCCGGCGGCTTGACGGCATCGACATTTTTTATGGAATCCATCATCGGCAGGGGCAGCCCCGGCTTGCCAGATGCGATCACGCAGTGGATATCTTTGATATTTTCATCGAAGCTTTTCAATGCCCGCAAAATATACAGATTGTATTTATTTTCAAGCCATTCTTTCGCGAATCCGTTCGGTACGCCGATAGTAACCACGCCGTCTTGGTTGCTCAAAATACCGGTATTCTTGAACCAGGTGATAAAATTAGCCTTGGAAATAGAGAGTTCTATTTGGCCTAAAACAGCCTTCCACAACTCCTCGTTCGTCATAGCAATTCTCCCCATTTGAATTATCTGAAAACAGTGAATTGTATTATATCACGCGTGTACAACCAGGGCTATGCAGGAAAAGTGGATGAAGGGTGGATAAGCGGTGTATAACTCTCGCACGAGCCCTGTTCCGGCACCCGCCTTTATAATTGACTTTCTTCTATTTCCTGGTACACTGGAAAAACATTCAATATACTTAAGATGTAAGTTTATCCTATGCCAAAGAGGACATACCAACCAAAAACCAGAAAACGTGCCCGGCGCCACGGGTTTTTGAAGCGGATGAGCACCGTAGGAGGCAAAAAAGTAGTAGCGAGCCGCCGCCGAGAGGGACGGAAAAAGCTGACTGTCGCGTAAAATATGTTAAAAAAAGGCTTACGGTTGCGAAAAAAAGAAGATTTTGACAGAGTCTTTCGCTCCGGTAAGCCTCTTTTTTTTAATGAGATAGGGTGCCGGTACCTGGAAGGCGGATCGTCCTTGCGTCTCGGATTTTCTTTCAGCAAGAAGCATCTCCCGCTCGCTGTCGACAGGAACCGTTTGCGGCGCGTCCTTTCCGAGGCCTTTTTTCAGCTCAAGGAGGAGTGGCCCGAGCATGGAGATATCATATTTTTTACCGTCAAAAAGCCGAAAAAGACCGACATGACGACGGGTAGAGCCATCATCAGAAGCCTTTTCGAACAGATTAAGAAATCCCAAAAAGCAAAGCAACTATGATACAGATCTTCGATGCCCTCATCTATCATCCGCTCTATAACACCCTGATATTTTTCTACAATACCATTCCCGGGCAGGATTTTGGCATCGCGATCATCATAACCACGCTTGTCCTGAAGTCATTGCTCATCCCCCTTTCCAAAAAACAGATCGAATCCCAGAAGAAAATGCAGGAATTGCAGCCGCAGATGAAGGCTATCCAGCAGAAATACAAGACTGACAAGGAAAAGCAGACCAAGGCACTGATGGAGTTCTATAAGGAGAATAAGACCAACCCGTTTTCCGGCTGTCTCCCCCTGATTATCCAGCTTTTTTTCCTCATCGCTATCTACCGGGTGATCATCAACATTTCCGAGGCAGGATTTGTGGCTCGACCGAGCGATTTATACGCTTTTGTTGCCAATCCTGGAGCTATCAATCACCTCTTCCTGCATTTCGTGGACCTGACCAAACCGAACTATGTACTCGCCTTCCTTTCGGCTATCGCCCAGTATTATCAGACAAAGATGCTTTTCAAGAGCCAAAATAATGATAAGCCTCAAGAAAATGCCTCCACAGAGCCGGACTTTGCCGCTATAATGAATAAGCAGATGCTGTACCTCGGACCAGGACTGACGTTTTTTATCGGAGTCACCTTCCCGGCCGCTCTCGCTTTGTACTGGCTTTTCTCGACACTCTTCATGATTTTCCAGCAAAAAGCGATTTTTAAGACGAAACAAGAGAACTAGGGTATGGAAAAAACGCATCAGGAAATCATCAAAGAAACCGTCGCCGATCTTTTGCACAAGATGGGGTTTGAGGCCATGATCGAGGTAACGGTTCAGCAAGATGGCCCAGAGAGCACTTTTTTCTGTATGGCGCGCGTAGAGCACGATCAGAACCTCCTGATCGGGCAATACGGGGTGAACTTGGCCGCTATCCAGCACCTCGTCCGCGTGATGCTCCGCAAGAAAACGACAGAAAAATTAAGCGTCGTCGTGGACGTGAATGATTATTTTTCTGGGAAAAGGGATTTGCTTGAAAAAGAGGCTAAAAGGGCTGCTTCTGAGGCTGTAGAAAACAATACTTCGGTTATGCTGAGACCGATGCTGCCGTATGAGCGCAAGATCGTGCACTCTTTTCTCGCCGGAAATCCGGAGGTTATCACTGAAAGTATCGGAAAAGGCGACGAAAGAAAGGTGGGCATCCATCCGAAACCGAAAGAAAAATAAGCCTTCAGCCTGAACCGCAATGGCTCTTGCGCGTAAAATCGCTTACAACGTTGTCCTCAACTCTTTCTTGAAAGTGTTTTCGACCGTGGTGCTTTCCCTGCTCTCCATCCGCCTGATCACCGGGTATCTGGGGCAGGAAGGGTTCGGCGAGTACTCGACCGTGCTGGCTTTTTTTGCTTTCTTTTCAGCCATTGCCGATCTGGGCCTGAGTTCTGTCATGGCACGCGAGATTTCCCGCGAAGGCGCCGATGAAAAAAAGATCCTCAGCAAGATATTCTCCTTGCGGCTCACGGCCTCTTTCGTGGTCTTCCTCCTCTCGCCGCTTCTGATACTCTTCTTCGATTATTCGCGCGATCTGAAGATCGGCATTTTCATCGCGGCTGGGGCTATCCTCTTCTCCACCGTATCGCTTATGTTGAACGGCGTTTTCCAGAAACGCCTGGCGATGGACAAAGTGGCTCTCGTAGAATTGTTCGGAAAAATTTTTCAGGTCAGTTTGGTATTTCTGATCGTGCGAGAAAACTGGGGATTTCTCGCCATCGCCTCGACGCTCTTAGCCTCGCTCTCTTTCAATGCTCTGGTCGTGCTTTTCTTGAGCCGGCGCTATGTGAGATTTTCTCCGCAGATCGATTTCGCCTACTGGAAAGCTTTTCTGTACGAGTCGCTGCCGATGGGAGCGACGGCTATCATCACCTTCACGTATTTCAAGATGGACACCATTCTCCTCTCCGTCTTGCAATCGAGCGCGCACGTGGGCATCTACAATGTCGCCTACAAGATTATGGAAAACCTCATTTTTTTCCCGGCGATGCTGGCAGGGCTGATCCTGCCGCTCCTCTCACGTTTCATTTTTACGCAGCGGGAGCGCTTCGAAGAAATCGCCAACAAAACCTTCAAGGTCTTCGCCATCATCATCGTGCCTATCGTTGCCGGAACCTGGTTCTTGGCCGATGATATCATCGGTATCGTGAGCGGCGGCGGTTTCCAGGAATCCGTTCCGGTGCTGCGCATCCTTATCTTCGCACTCGGCTTCATTTTTTTCGGAAGCTATTTCAATATGTTGCTCGTAGTCGGCAATGCGCAGAAAAAGCTTATGCAGACGCTTTTTTTCGCCGCTGTATTCAATGTCACCCTGAACGCTTTCCTGATTCCGCGTTTTTCATATATCGGGGCGGCCTGGACTTCGCTTGCCACCGAGATGCTGGTAGTGGCTATGACCGGCTTTCTCGCTTATAGATATGTCCGGTACACGCCGTCTTTCGAGAATATCGGGAGAATCTTTCTCTCAGGAACGGCTATGTGCGCCGCGCTCTTTTTGCTCGAACCCTATTCGTTTTTTGCCGCCGGGATCTCTGGCGTAGCCGTCTATTTCGGTATGCTCTGGCTTACCAAGGCGATCAGTCAGGAAGAAATCACCAGTCTTTTCCAGAAAGAAGGCGGCACTCCCCTTTCCGAAGTGGAACGCATGGAAACGATGGTTCCCTAGCTTTTCTAGAGCATCTTCCCGCTTCAAATCCGTATCGCATACGTATGGTCTCTGCTTCAAAAATAGGCATTATCGTTCTCAATTATAATGGCGGCCGGTACCTTTTATCCTGTCTCGCTTCTCTCGCTCAGCTTGACTATCCGAACAAAGAGATCGTTGTCGTCGATAACGCTTCCGAGGACGGTTCGCTGGTCGAGGCGGAAAAACGATTTCCACAGCTTACGTTTGTCCGCAATCAAGCGAATGAAGGTTTTGCCAAAGGGATGAACATCGGAATGCGCATGGCGCTTGCGCATGGCGCACGAGCGTGCCTCCTTTTCAATAATGATGCCACTTTGGATCCGCACGCTCTTACCGCACTTGTCGAAGCTTCTGAGAGGCACCCCGAGGCCGGGCTGCTTTGCCCGATCATATATGAATCAGGCAGCGAGCGTCCCTGGTTCGAGAAAGGGAAGATAGACTTTTTCCGTATGCGCGCCGTGCATCTGAGGGCTACCAAGGCCGAACGCCTTTCGGATGCCTATGCGAGCGGCTATCTGACCGGTTGCGCCCTATTCATAAAAAGGGAGCTGATCGATGCTATCGGCTTTCTGGATGAGCGCTTCTTCTTGTACTATGAAGACGCCGATTACTCGTTCCGTGCTTCTCGGGCGGGATTCGCCTGTCTTGTAGTGCCTGGCGCCCGGGTGTGGCACAGCGAAGCGAGCCGCTCCAATCCGCAGAAAACTTATTTTCTGGTGTATTCCGGGCTGCTTTTTTTCCAGAAACACGCCTCCCTCCTGATGCGCCCCTATCTGGCGGCCTATGTTACAATACGGAGAGTAAAAAATCACCTCGACAGGCTACGCGGGAGAGGCGGCGCTGCCGAAGATGTGCATCGAGCCTATGAACACTTTTTCTCAAAGCGCTGATCCGCGCATATCGCTTATTTTCGTGAATTATCAGAGTGCTAAATTTCTCAATAAGGCTCTGGATAGCCTTTTTTCATTGGAACAGGCTGGGGTGTCCTTCGAAGTCATCATCGTGAATAACGATGCTTCGGAAAGCGTGGCGCTGCAGGCGCTGAGGCAGGCCTACCCCATTCTTCTGATAGAAAGCCCTGGTAACAAGGGTTTCGGCCAAGGCAATAACCTCGGTGCCAAACAGGCGCGCGGCAGCCTCCTCGGGTTCATCAACCCGGATGTCGTATGGATAGAGGCTTGTCTTCGTGAGATAGAGCGTATTTTCGCCGCCGAACCGGCCATCGGTATCCTGGGTATGGCGCTTCTTGATGAGGAGCATAAGCCTGAGGCCTGGAGCGCTGGGAAAGCGCCGAACCTCATTACTCTTTTTCAGAACAATGTTTTTCCGGCACGGTATGCTTTGTGCGACGGCAACGGACTTTCGTTTCCGGACTGGGTCAGCGGCGCAGCACTCTTCATACGCGCCCCGCTCTTTTCCGCTATCGGCGGTTTCGATGAGCGCTTTTTCCTGTATTTCGAAGACGTCGATCTCTGTACGGCGGCGCGCAAGCGCGGTCTCTCGGTAGCCCGCCACAGCGCGTTCCCGCTTATCCATTTACGCGGTCAGAGCCAGCGCTCCGTGCGCGATCAAAAGAAACACTTCTATGATTCCCAGAGAGCATATTTCAGCAAGCATCGGCCCGTATGGGAAAATAAGGTTCTCCGGTGCCTGCGGTTTTTTTCTCACAAGCCCTGATCACAGCTATGCTTGAAAAAGCCCTTCTTATTTTCATCTTTCTTCTCCCCTTCCAGTTCGCTTTGCATCCGGCGCCGGGGGTGGATTTGGCTTGGGCGCGGTTGTTCGCTCTCGGCATCGTTGTCTTTTGGGGGGCGAAAAGCCTTCTAGAAAGGCGTCTTCTCCTGCCGCGACCGCTCACGCTCTTCTTCCTCTCAGCCTTTCTCTTGTGGGAAACATTTTCTTTCCTTTGGGCGGAGAACGCTTCTTGGGCATTTCGGAAAGCTCTGTTCCTTCTGTCTTTCCTTCCTTTATTCTTCGTGTTTTTCTCGCTGCTGCGGCAACCCGGGTTTCGTAAAAAAATATTTCAAGCGTTCGCAAGCAGCGCCGCCCTCATAGGGCTTTTCTCGCTCGGACAGTTTTTCTCGCAGTTCATTTTCGGCGTTGAACGCGTCTTTGCTTTTTGGGTGAAGACTATTCTGCCATTTTTTCTCGGTCCGACATTCGGCGAGGCAGTCGCGAGCTATCCGAGCCTCCTCGTCAATATTTCCGGCGTCACAGTCATGCGCGCATCAGGACTTTTCCCTGATCCGCATATGTGTGCGTTTTTTCTCGGTATGGCATTGCCGTTCGCTATCGCTTTCGCACTTGAGAATGTTTCTCGGAAACGCACATTCTGGATCGTGTGTGCCGGCATCATTTTCATAGCCGACCTGCTCACGTTTTCCCGCGGCGGATACCTCGGGCTTTTTTTCGGATTGAGTGCTTTTTTCCTGTCGTTCATCGGGCAAACGGTACACCGGAAGAAACACCTGCTCCACATAGGCGCGGCGGGGCTTATTGCGGCGATAGTGATTTTCACAAGTCCTGTCGGTACGCGCCTCCTCTCGAGCTTTTCGCAAAGCGATGGTTCCAATGTCGAGCGCCTGCGTTTGTGGCAGGAGGGAGCGGCATCGGTCGCTGCGCGCCCCTGGCTCGGTACTGGGCTGGGGAATTATCCTCTGTTGGTAAAGCCGAGCGCGGAATATCGCGAGCCTATTTATGCGCATAATCTTTTTTTGGATATCGCTCTGGAAACAGGCTTGGTGGGATTGTTCTTCTTTGCCGGGTGGCTGTTTCTCGGTATCTGGTCTGCGTGGAAAAGATGGCAGAGAGAAGGAGATCTTGTCGCTCTCGCGCTTTTTTCCGCTCTTATCCTTTTCTCCGTCCATGCGTTTTTCGAGACGCCGCTCTTTTCTGTCCATATACTGCCCATCCTCCTTTTGATTATTGCAGCCAGCGTATTCTAAATATATGCCCATTTTTTCACTGCCATCCTTCATCCGGCTTTGCCTGACAAGCAGCGTGCTCCTGCTGCCTCTGGCGCATCTCAAGGCAGTGCTGTTCGGTATTCCTCTGTACAGCGTCGAGGCGCCTGTCCTGATAGCTCTGGGAGCGTATCTGTACGGTTGGAGCCGCGGGGCATCCTCCCTGTCTGAGAACATATCTCTGCCCAACCGCTTTGTCATAGGAAGCGGCCTCTTTTTTGCCGGTGCCGCGCTCTCATTTGTCATGAACCCCTTCTCCCTGACGGGTTTGGGTATGCTCAAGACCTGGTTCGTGCTTCCTTTGATAGCCTCGTGGCTATGGCTTCAAACGAAACCGGACAAACAGGCTCTCGAACGGATACTGCTCGCCTGGTTCGGCGCCACCCTGCTCTCCGCCTGTATCAGCCTGGGCTATTTCTTTCAAGGTGAATTGACCTATGATGGTCGTCTGGCAGCGTGGTATGCGTCAGCGAATTACCTCGCCTTCTTTCTCGCGCCGGGCGTATTTCTGGCAAGCCATTTCTTTCCTCGGGCGTTTTTCTTCCCGCGCTCTGGGAAACGGATGTTTCTCCCGCTGTTCTCAGGGAGCGGTCTCATACTGATACTGGCTGCCCTGCTCCTCACCCGTTCTTACGAGATATGGGTCAGCATACTCGCGGCATCGTTCATTGTTCTCTTTCTCCGCCGCGCCCCCTTGTTTTCTTGGCGCAAGAAAATCGCTTTCGCCTTGCTTCTTGCTAGCATCGCATCTCTCCTTATTGTGTTCGAGTCGGGCAGCGAGAAGTGGCAGGCATTGGTCGGGATGGACGAACGCTCCTCGCTTGCTTCGCGCGTGATGATCTGGCAGTCGGCTGGAAAAATGATCGCCGATCATCCCGTATGGGGCATCGGCATCGGCCGTTTCCAAGAAGCCTATCTCGCTTACCAGCAATATTTTCCGCCGTATCTCGAATGGGCGGTGCCAGAGCCGCACAGCCTCTACCTCGCTCTCTGGCTCGAGACCGGTATTATCGGGCTCTCTGGTTTTTTCCTCCTGGTTGCTGCGTGGTGCCGGGAGATGTTCCTGCTTGCGCGTTCGGCAAGCGCGAGCGAATACACGAAAAAAACAAGCACTCTGTTGCTCGCTCTCCTCGCGCTGTATGGCGTGCTCGGACTCGTGGATACGCCGTTTTTCAAAACAGACCTCGCCTTCGCTTTTTGGCTGTTGCTCGCTTTCGGTCTCGGTCTCTTGCGAGAGAGTGAAAAAGAAAAAAACCTCTTCAAATGAAAAGAGGTTCTTCTTGTTCGAGATGCCACGCTCCGATCAGAAGTCTATGCGGTAGAGGCGCTGGGTAACCCGGTCGGTGAAAAACAAAGCATCTTCTGCCGGTGACAGGAAGAGGCCGGAGCTGTCGAAGTTCTGAGTGACCTCCTTGAGATCAGTGAGCCTGGTTTTCTTGCCGGTAGCCGTATCCATTTTCCAGAACGTGTCTTTGGTGTACAGCGGCTTGTCGAAATAATCGTTGGGGAGCATCGCGTTGTCCGGAAGCGCACCAGGCAGCGCGTAGTAGACCGTCTCGCTATCTTTGGACCACGCTGCTTTGCTGACAAGCGTCGGGATGGAGAGATTCTGGAATTCTCCCCCATTCGCATTCATCAGATTGAGGAGCATATCGCCCCCGCCCCGGTTCTCGCTTATGCTGACCAAGACTTTCTCGCCATCGGGCGACCAGAGGTAGTCCGCCCCGAATTTTTCCGACAAGAGCGGGCGGCGGTTCTCTCCGGAAAGACCGACGGTTTCGAAGGATGTCTTTTCCAGCGCATTAGGTTTGTTCCAGAAAGAAATGGAGGTGCTTTTCGGCAGAGGCGCGATGAAAGAGTCGTGACTGAGTGCGGTGAGCTTCGTCCAGCCGCTCCCATCAGGATTGGCCATATTCAAGGTCCGCTCGCCGCTCGCCGGGTCCGTATGCTGATAGATGACCTTGTCGCCGAGATTGTTCCAAACGAGCCGCGATACTTCCGGCTTCAGCGGGATAAGCGTCTTGGTAGCGAGATCGGCGAAGTGCCAGAGCGTCCGACCGCCGCCTTGCTTGAGCCACAAGAGCGCCCGGTCTCTCTTGGGCGACCAGATGATGCGCAGCGGCTTGCCGGGCAGGTTACTCAGCAGGATGGACTTGTCTTTGCCTTCCAGGGTTGCCTTTTTCAAAGTCTGCTCATCCAGGGAATAATAGTAGAGAGAGCCGTCCGGAGAAGCCGCTGCCCCCAGAATGTTCTCGTTGATCGGATTGGCGATATTCGTAGCGGGCTGAGCCTCTCTGGCCGCCGCGTCTTCAGCGGCGTTTTTCTTGTCCGCGTCCGCGACGGGATCATTGATATTGTTCTTGAAAGCGAAATTGTAGGCAGCCAGAAAAATGAGTACCAGAAGAAGCAGACCGACAGAAAAATAGAAGACTTTTTTCACAAAGATACTAAGATTGGAATTGTATATGGAGATGGCTGTTTGGTTCCACATGACGGCAGCTGTAAGCGACGGCCTGGCTGCTCTGTTGAGCGCAAATGTTGGAAATAAGATACTGGGATCCGAGTGTGCCGCTTGTCTTGGCCTCGAGAAGCTTATTCTTGAGGCACTCATTCTCATCGATATCCACTACGGGACTATTCGGCCCATGATTCGTAGTCGCGCTATGCCCAGATTTTTCCGTTGCGCCTGTGATGGCGATAGCGCACCCTGTCTTATTCTTGAAAGCGAGAATATTGCTTACGGTTGATTTTGGGATACCCTCAAGCGTAGTGCAACCAGGAGCATCTTGGCCGAGGCAGCCAGTCGTGCTCGTCACCGTGATTCCGTTTAACGCATCCACTGCTTCAGCGTGAGTATATGTTCCGGCCGCCGGAACACCGGGGGCCGCCGGAACCCCTCTGCCAGGGACAGCGACGGGCGAGAGGCCGTTCAATGTGACGCTGACGAGATCCGGGTTGATGACATTGAGCACGAGCCAGGCTGCGAGAGCGATGACGAGACCGATCAGCGAATCGAAGATGACGCTCTTGGCCGTACCGAGGGCGGAGGTGTTGCCGGCGCTGGTGAGGTACATGAAGCCGCCGATAGAGAGCATCAGCACCGCGGACAAGACGACAATGATCAGCGCCACCCGGTAGATGTTCTCGATATAGTGTGGCAAGTCACTCCCGCTGATCGTCTCGGCGCCGGGAATCTTTTCGAGGAGCGTGTACTGCAGACCTTCGGTCGCTGCCTCTGTCCCCGGGATGACGAGGAAAGCGCTTGCCGCAAAAACAAACAGGAAAAACAGGATGAAAAAGTTTTGGTTTTTGTGCATAGTGAAAAAAGCGATGTACTAGTATTATATCACATATTCTTCAAGAAAAAATCCCGGGACACGCCCGGGACGAAACTTCGTCTTCAATTTTTTCAAGTTAACAGGCGAGTGCGGCCAAAGGCTGAAGCTGTCTTAAAAGTCCCAGCTGCCGTTCATGCTGGTCGATTGGGTGTAGTTGACGACGGTCGTTTCGAAGAAGTTCCCCTTGTCGCCGTTGGTGTCCTGCAGCCGGTCGAGGTACTTGTAGGGATTGGTCACCGCTTCCGGGTAGAGCGGTCCGATATTGAGCATGGCCAAGCGGTTGTTGGCGAGCCACTTGGTGTAGCCCTCCGTAGTTTCTCCATTGATGCCGGGGATGCGATCGCCCAGGATGTGCTTGCCCCATTCGATCTCTTGGCGTACCGCCTCCCCCATCATCTCCCTGATGAGCGCTTCATCGTAGAGATGCGGGAACTCCTTGCGGATCTCTCTTATGATATTGGCGAAGATGGTCACATGCGTGAGTTCATCGCGGCGGATGTAGGCGATCATCCGGCCGGTCGCCAGCATCTTCATATGATCCACCAGCGTGTCGAAGAAAGCGAAGCCGTTGTAGAAATAGACGGATTCGAGGAGGAAATTGGCGACAATACCGCGAAAAAAAGTCGCATCGGAGGGCTTGTCGACGAAATCCTGATAGATCTGCCCGATGTATTTGTTGCGTTCCAGGAGCGTCTTATCGGTACGCCAGAAGTAATAGATCTCATCGCGCTCATTGCTATCCACGACCGATTCGAGGATAGTGGCGTACGACTGGGAATGGATGGCTTCCTGATAGGCTTGGATCGCCAGGATCAGGTTGACTTCGGGCGAGGTGATGTAGTCGGCGAAGTGCGGCAGATTTACCGTCTGGATGGAATCGAGGAAGATGAGGAATGACAAAATGCCTTTGTAGGCGGTCTGTTCTTCCTTGGTGAGGTCAGAATGAAACATCCGCGCGTCATCCTTCAGTCCGGAAACTTTTTCCGGCACCCAGAAATTGCCGATCATCACTTGGTAGAGGGATTTGGCCCACGGGTACTTCGTCGCATTCAGGTTGAACAGCCCGGTGGTCGTGCCTTTGATGATGGTGCGCACCGCGACAGCATCATCCCCTTTGGGGTTGAACATCAGGTTCCTGCGCATTTCTTCGGTCATATTTGTGTATGAATCATGAATTATGAAGTATGAATCAGGAAACGATGTAGAGAGTCACGATGAGAAAGAACGGTCAGCCTCTCTTTATTCCTGCCGCATCTTCACACTAGCCGCTGCAGCTGACGCAGTCATCTTTGATTTCGGCCGAGAGGCTGCGTACATAGTAGATGGTCTTGATGCCCTGTTCCCAGGACTTCATATAGTAGCTGTAGAGTTGGGCTGGGCTGACGCGGGACGGATCGATCATCCATTCGAATGAGACTGACTGATCTATCCAGGGGTAGATGACGGCCATCATATCGATGACGTCGTTCATATTCATCGTGATGTACTCCTTGTAATACCAGAAATTTTCTTTGGAGAGCTTCGGAGCCACGCGGAGCGTCGGCGCCGAGAGGTTTGTTTCCACGAAGAATTTCTTGTAGATAGGGAGAAGGGCCGCCGTCGTACCGACCACGCCCGCCGTCGAAGTGTTCGGAGCCGGAGCCGTATGGTAGGCGAAGCGGACGCCGGACGCCTGCATATCGGCGAACAATTGTTTCCACTCCGAGGCGAACGGGGTATTTTTCTCGAACCACTCGCCGGTCCGTCCGAGGAGGATGCCTTTGGAATATTCACTGCCGGGATAGAGCTCGTACGTTCCGCGTTCCACGGCCAGGTCTATCGATGCGCGATAGGTGTGGTAGGTGTAGCGTTCGAACAGCCGGTCCACCTCTTTGCGCGCTTCTTCGCTGTCATAGGCGAGCTGGCGCGTCGCCAGATATTCGGCCAGCCCGAGATAGCCGAGGCCCACGCTCCGGTAGCGTTTCGATGTCCGCTCGGCTTCCTTGATCGGATAATAATTGAGCGTCACGACGTTATCGAGTACGCGCATCACCACGGGAAACACGTCGGCGATGACGGCCGGGTCGAAGACCGTCGCGATATTGATGGAAGCCAGGTTGCAGACGACGAGATCGCCCGGCTCGTAGCGGATGACGATCTTTCCGTCCTCGATGGTTTCCTCGAGGAATTTCGTCGCCGATGTATTCTGGCAGATTTCCGTGCACAGCTGGGTGGAATAGATATTGCCGACGTGCTTGTTCGGGTTCAGGCGGTTGACCGTGTCGCGGAAGAACACGTAGGGCATACCGGTTTCGACCGTAGCCTTGAGGAAGTGCTTGAAGATCTCTTTGGCCTTCACGACTTTTTTCATCGTTACGCGCTCGTCTTTCTCGAGTGTCAGATAGAATGCCTCGAACTCCTCATTGAAGGTGTCTTGGAGGCGTTTCCCGTAGAGCCTGTCGATCTCGTGCGGGTCGAAGAGCGTGATATCGGCGTCTTCCTTCAGCCGCTTCATAAACACATCAGGAATGGAGACGGCCGGGAAGATGTCGAACGCCTTGGCGCGGATGTCGCCGGTTTCCGTCTGCAGATCGAGGAAGTCATAGATATCCAGATGCCAGATATCCAGCGTGACCGAGATGGCTCCCAGACGCGACCCGAGCTGATTGACGGCGACTGCGGTGTCATTGATGACCTTGACCCACGGGTTCACGCCGCCGGACATCCCCTTGACGCCGCGGATAGAGCTGCCGCGCGAGCGGATATTGCCCAGATAGACGCCGACGCCGCCGCCGAACTTGGAAATCTGCGCCATATTCTCCACCGCATGATAGATGGCGCGCAGGTCATCGTTGACGTTGATTTTGAAGCAGCTGGACAGCTGATGGTAGTTGGTGCGGGCGTTGAGGAGCGTCGGGGTCGGCAGCGAGATGCGCTGCTCCGAGCAATGCTTGTAGATTTTCAGCGCGAAAGCCAGGCGATCCCCATCCTTTTCCGGGATGGCCAGGAACAAGGCTACCGACATATACATCTCCTGCGGCAGTTCATTGATGATCTTGTTGGGGTTGAGGAGGTAGCGCTTGACGAACGAGACGACGGTAGTGTATTCGTACCCGGTATCGGTGTCCCTCGAGAGATGGCGGCCTGCCTCGAGGATATCTTCCTGGGAATAGTGTTTGTAGAAATCCTTGTAGTACAGCCCGCGTTCTATATAATCATCAAAGAGCTTCTTGTAGGATTCCGGAGAATAGACGTCTTCCTGTTTCATCCCGCGATTCTTGATCGCCTGCTTGTACAGGTCGCCTAGGAGGATCCGGGCGGCGATATTCTGCCAGAAGATATTTTCTACCGTCACGAGATCGACGCATGTCTTGATCAGGAGCTTGCTTATATCGGCTGTCTTTATCTCGTCGACGATATTTTTCTTGAAGGCTTCGATCAGGTCTTCGAAGGTGCACTCCTGCTCATAGCCGACTGCCGCCCGATCAAAAACCGTCTTGATCTTCTTGATATTGAAGAGTTCCGTTTTCCCGTCAGCTTTAGTGACTTTCATCGAGTGCTGCTCGAACTGCTCGACGAGCTTTTCTTTGCGCTCGTCGCGTTTCTCGCTCTGCTTTTCCCGGTAGAGGATGTAGGCTTTGGCAATTTCGTACCTGCTCTCCTTCATCAGGTGCTTCTCCACCAGGTCCTGGATCTTCTCGACGGAAGGGATGTGGCTGTCGGTGCCGGTGCCGCAAGACAGGATGAGGTCGTGTATGACATCGTCGGTCATTTTCGGGATGAAGCTCTTGTCGGTTTCACCGGTAGCATCGCAGGCCAGCGTGATAGCGGTCTCGATGCGAGAACGATCGAAGCTCACCACCTCGCCATCGCGCCGTTTGATTTGATCCAGGGTCATAGAGTTTTGTCTGCAGTCGACTCACAATGAAGATTGTTTTGTGCGGCTGATGTTTATTTTTTATGCTGCTCAGCGAGGGAGTGAACCAGGAAACGAGCTGATGACTTATGTATTTTCAAACCTTTTTTCTATGACCGGCCAATTCAGGGAGCGGAAGAAAGTCTCGATATACTCAGCCCTTTTGATGCCATAATCCAGCATATAGGCGTGTTCGAAGACATCCATCACGATAAGCGGTGCGGTCCCGACGAGATTGCCGAGATCGTGCTCATTGACCCAGGTGTTGAACAGCCGGCTCGTCTCCTTATCAAAGGCGAGGACTACCCAGCCGATGCCGCGCATCGCGCCGCTGGCACGGAAGTCTTTCTCCCAAGCCTCTCGGCTGCCGAAATCGACGATGATCTGATCAAGCAGGGCGCCGCCCTCTGCGGGCGCGCTCGCATCTTTGCTCAGGTTATCGAAATAATATTCGTGCAGGCGCATACCGTTCCATTCCCACCCGAAACGGCGTTTCAGCTCGGCGTATTCCGGTGTTGTCGTTTCTCCGGCCTGCGCCAGGGCGGCGAGACGATCGGCTGACTTGTTCGTGTTGGCGACGTAGCCTTCGTAGAGCGTGAAGTGATCGGTGAGAAGCGTGTCGCTCAAACCAGGGAGTCCGAGCAGGTGCTTGTAGTCTTTGGGTGCGTAGGCAGACATAGTGTTTGTGTTTGCGGGATGATTTAAATTTTTCCGACGAGGTCGATGCCCGGTTTCAGGGTTTTCGATCCTGGCTTCCAGTTGGCAGGACAGACTTCGCCCCCGTGCTCGCGGACGAAGACCGCCGCCTCGAGCTTGCGCAGGAGTTCGCTCGCGCTGCGACCGACGTTGTTGGCATGCACTTCATAGGCCTGCAGGATGCCGTCAGGATCGACGAGGAAACTGCCCCGCAAGGCCAATCCTCTGTCCTCCCCTTCTTCTATATAGACGCCGAAACTGCGCGCCAGGTCGCCGGTCGGATCAGCAACCATCGGAAAGGTGATTTTTTTGATGGCTGGGGAATGGTCGTGCCAGGCTTTGTGGGTGAATTTCGTGTCCGTGCTGACCGAGAGCACCTCGGCATTCAATTTCTGGAACTGCTCATAGTGCGCGGCCATCTCTTCGAGCTCTGTCGGGCAGATGAACGTGAAGTCTGCCGGATAGAAAAAGAAGATCACCCACTTGCCCTTGAAGTCTGCCAGGTGCGCTGTGCGAAATTTTTCCTGGTGGTAGATATCGACTTCGAAATCCGCGACCGGCTGTCCGATCAACGGCTGCATATTTGAGGTATAGGGACCTCCCCCGCAACAAGCATCTTGGCACATATGTGTTTGTTTGAAAGATTAATAAAGCAGCGAGCCGCTTTCCTATAATAAGAGCAAGGTGTCAGTGTGTCAACTAGCCCCTTTCCAAGCGGAAAATAGGGGGTAATTCCGCATATTTTTTTGATTTTCAACAAGATGTAGTGGTTGTTTTCATTTTTCATACACAAGACGCTCGTCAGGGACGCAATAAAAAATCCCCCGTTCCGGAGGAGATTTTTTTATCAGAAGAAGATGCTGCACACTCCTATTTTTTAGAGGGAACACTTAAGCTGTTGATGATTTTTCCGGCAGCAAATCCTTGTATATTCTCGATTGTCGTATCGAGAATGCGCCGCAGAGCCTCTTCGCTGTAGAATCCGATATGCGGAGTGAAGACGACGTTGTCGCGACTGAGGAGATCGCGATTCTGTTCAGCCTGTCTGTGCTTGAGATGTCCGCACTGCTCGTGCAGGCATTGGTTTTCTTCCGTGATGTGCTCTTCTCCCTCGAGCACATCGAGACCGGCGCCGGAGAGCGTACCGCGATCCAGCGCCTCGATCAGCGCCTCGTTTTCTACGATGCCGCCGCGCGACGTGTTTATGATGAGGCTGCCCTGTTTCATCGTGCGGATATTTTTCTTGTTGATGAGGTGACGCGTCTCCCCATTGAGTGGCACGTGCAGCGTCACGATATCGGACTGTTTCAGCACTTCATCGAGCGAGGCGTACTTGAAATGCAGTATCTCGGAAAGAAAAATATCGTGATTCACATCGCATGCGATGACGTGCATACCGAAACCTTTGGCGATACGGATCACGTGCAGTCCGATATGTCCGGTGCCGACCACGCCGAGGGTCTTGTCTTTCAGATCGAAACCGATGAGCCCTTGAATGGAAAAATCCTCTTTCAATCCGCGGGCGTAGGACTTGTGAACATTGCGGGAAAGGGCGAGGATAAGCGCAAAAGTATGTTCTGCCACCGTGTTCTCGCCGTAGTGCGGAACATTGACGACCGCGATATTTTTTTCTTGGCAGCAGGCGGTATCGATATGATCGAAACCGGTCGAGCGCGTCGCGATTGCGCGGACATTCGTCAGTTGTTTGATGACATTCCTGTCGAGCGTTGAATAGATGAAGACAGAAATGATGTCATAGTCCTTCGCCTGCGATACGTTTTTTTCTGTCAGCGGTTCTGCGAAGAAAAAAAGCTCGTGCTCGGCGAGATGTTTCGTGAAATACTTTTTGTCTGATGCGCTTACTTCAAAAAAAGCGATTTTCATAATACGCTGTCTGAGATAATGATTTCGCAGGGAGACTCGTCGGGTAGGCGGTGGGGCTTGCCCTGGAGCTGAATACGCTCTATTATACTCCAATGTCCGCGCCTTCGGCTAGTGGTGATATTTTTTCTCACAGTATCCTGTATTATTTATGGAAACCAGCGAAAAAAAATTAGTGTTCGAGATCAAGCGGCGGCTGATCGACAAGCGTTTCGATGCGGCGGCTTTCGATCTGCTCCAAGACAAGTTCCCGGAAAACGATCTGTCTCGCGGGATGATTACGCGCTTGATCGATGCCGGTCGCGTGACGCTCAATGGCAGAGCGGCACGCTCCAGCCGTCTTGTGGACCTGCATGACACTGTGGAGGTGTTCGAAACGGATCTTGCCATCCCTGCTCCAGAGCTCGATGCCGGCCGGGAGATCGCTATTCCCATCGTGTACGAAGACGAGCAGCTGGTCGCTATCAACAAGCCGGCGGGCATCCAGGCACATCCGGCCGGCCGCACGGATCGGGCTACGGTGGCGCACTGGATCGTCAATCGTTATCCGGCACTCCGCGTTATCGGCGAGGATGCCCTGCGCCCCGGCATCGTCCATCGTCTGGATCGCGAGACATCGGGAGCGCTCCTGATTGCCAAGACAACGCCCGCTTTCGAAGAGCTCAAGCAGCTTTTTCAGAACCGCGCCATAGCTAAAACCTATATCGCCTTGGTGTACGGACATATGCCGGAGCGGGAAGGCATAGTGGAGCGCCCGCTTATGCAGCGTCCCGGAGAGCTGAAGCGTTTCGTCGTAGAGACACAGAATATCCCCGAGGCCGCGCGACCGGCTATCACCGCCTATCGTGTCATCGCTCGCTATCGCGACTTCGATCTGCTGGCCGTGACGCCGAAAACCGGTCGGACGCACCAGATCCGTGTTCATCTGGCCTTTCTCGGCTGCCCGGTCGTCGGCGACAAGCTCTATGCTTTCAAGCCGGCGCGGCGCGGAGAGAAGCTTTTCTCGGCTCGTCAGCTGCTGCACGCCTACCGCCTGACATTCGATCTTTTTGAGAAAAAATATGCCATTGAAGCTCCCTTGCCCGATGATTTCCGGACGTTGCTCCTGGATATTGACGAAACCAAGGAGGCGGGGTATGATGATGAGGCCTTGAAAAGCCTTTTAACGGAATAGCAAAGGTCAAGGTTTTTTCTTTTTGTTTACCCATTGAGCGAGAAGTGTGCGTTTCTCCAAGCGACCAGCCTGGAGGATGACCCGTCTCTTTATCCAAAGCCTATGAACCAGAAACTGATTGCCTTCAATCTGAAGCAAAGAAAACCCCTGACCACTCCGGAACTCAGGGCTGGCGATGTCATCAAGATCTTCCGCAAGATCAAAGAAGGCGGCAAAGAGCGTCTTCAGGCTTTCCAGGGCACGGTCATCGCTATCAAGGGCGGACAGAGCTCCTCTCAGACCATCACGGTACGCAAAGTTTCTTTCGGTGTCGGCGTGGAACTGGTCCTCCCTCTGTCTTCGCCGCAGATCGAGAAGATCGAATTCATAAAGCGCACCCGCGCCCGGCGCGCCAAGCTGTATTATGTCCGTGACAAATCCGTCAAAGTGCTGCGCAAGAAACTCAAGGAAATAGCTGTCAAAGGCGGGCTGGTGCCCGAAGCACAGGAAAAGACCTCTGCGGCAATCGAGGAAGCGGAGGGCGTAGCCGAGACAACAGAAAAAGCTGAAGCTTAAAAACCTCTATTTTCCGAGAACCGCCCATACTTCAATCTTCAGTCGTGTAATTGGTATACGCTATATGCTTGAGGTATAATGCCTGTATGGCAAACAGAGGAGTAAAACCGCAGGGAAAAGTAAAGTTACGGTGGTCAGCAAACTTTGCTTATGCCATTGGTCTACTGGTGACTGACGGGAGTCTGTCTAATGATGGGAGGCACATCCTTCTTGTTTCAAAAGATATCGAGCAACTTGACAATTTCTTGAAGGCCTTAGGGAATATAAAAAACAAACTGGGCAAATCAAAATCTGGGTACACGGGACAGTATGTTCCCCGCATCCAATTTTCTGATGCTTTGTTCCATCGGTTTTTGGTGAGTATAGGCATTACTCCCAACAAAACAAAAACAATAGGTGAAATTTTGATGCCTGATGCGTATTTTTTTGATTTTCTCAGAGGACACCATGACGGCGATGGTTGTTTTTATTCTTATTTTGATCCGCGTTGGAAATCAAGTTTTATGTATTACTTAGGGTTTGTGTCTGCAAGCAAGGCGCATATCGATTGGATAAGAAATCGACTCAAAGTATCCTTGGGTGTGTGGGGACACATAACGAAGGATCAGAAAAAAATCGTATATAATCTCAAATACGCAAAAAAAGAAGCGTTAAAAATTCTAAGAAAAATGTATAGCGACAAGAAGGCAATATGTTTGTCTCGGAAAAAGTTGAAAATTGTCGAAGCATTAGGTAATATAGAGCAACAGCTATAAAATGCGCGGGTGCTGTAATTGGTAGCCAGGCTAGCTTGAGGTGCTAGTGCCGCAAGGCGTGGAGGTTCAAGTCCTCTCCCGCGCACAAGGTGAACAGCAAGAGTGTTTGGCGACTCATCGGTTGAATCGGCGCGCTTAGCTCAGTTGGTTAGAGCATCTCGTTTACACCGAGAGGGTCCAAGGTTCGAGTCCTTGAGCGCGCACAAAGGAATGAAATGAGTTTGTGCGAGCTTAACAAGCCAACTGCTTGGCTTGTGAGAGGACGAGAAAACCGGAGCGATGTTCGCCCGCTGGCAAACCGCGAGGCGGGGTCGAGAGTTCGCGAAGCGAAACTCGTGACCGAGTCCTTGAGCGCGCACCGGTTATCGTGTAAAGATGAGCCGAGGTAGCTCAGTGGTAGAGCAGAGGACTGAAAATCCTTGTGTCGGCAGTTCAATCCTGCCCCTCGGCACCAGCGACAGTCAAGAGAGAATAGTTTTCCTGACCACCGTCTCTTTGTTTGAAGATATTGAACAAGAAAAGGGTCGGAAAAACATTTGTTTTTCTGTCGGAGGAGAGCAGCGAAGCGCTGAGAACCGTGGGTTCTCAGAGAGCCGCTTGAGCGGCGAGTGAAATTCCTGCCCCTCGGCACAGACAGTCAGCGGTTAACAATCAACGGAGAGCATTGATTTTTGGATGACTGGACTGTACAGTGTTGGTTGAGGGACTGTAGCTCAGTGGTAGAGCGCGCGGCTCATAACCGCTTGGTCGTTGGTCCGATTCCAACCAGTCCCACACAAAGAACGCACAAGAGTCAACTTTCAATGATCATCTGAAAGCAGGAGAATTGATACTTGAGAGTTGCTAGTTGAAAATTAAGAGGCGGGTATCGTATAGCGGCTATTATGAGTCCTTGCCAAGGACTAGATAGGGGTTCGACTCCCCTTACCCGCTCTAAAGAACTAAAAGACCTAGATTCTTCTAGGTCTTTTAGTTTTTTTGGTAAGGAGATGAGAAGGGCGTGAGTCGAATACGAGCGAGCGCAGCCCTCCATAGGCGGGTAAACATTCTGTGTGTAGCGCCCCGGCTTTTTGTCGGAGCAAAAAGGACTCCCCTTACCCGCTCCAACTTAAAAAAAGAGGCTCTGTCGGGTCTCTTTTTTGTATGCTACAGTTTGCTCATAGCAGATTTCGTATCATTATAAGCTATGGCCCTCGCTCTCAATCATAAAAAAGCTATCATCTTCGATTTCGATGGCACCCTGGTCGATATCGAGCCGCTCTTCATCGAAGTCTTCAACGCGCTGGCTCCGGAATTCCGCTACGCGCCGCTCCTCCCGGACGATATTCCAGAGATCAAGAAGCTGGGCGCCAGGGAATTCATCCAGAGGAGGCTGAAGATCCCCTTTTGGAAAATCTGGAAACTGGAGCGGAGAGGCAAGGAAGAATACCGCCGCCGGATGGAACATATAGGATTGTTCCCAGGGATGAAAGAGGTGGTCGAACAATTGAGAAATGGCGGGTATCGCGTAGGCATACTCTCATCGAACGCCAGCAGCACCGTCTCGGACCTTGTCAAGAAGTTTGATATGGAGGTAGACTTCATCTCGCAGAGCGCTATTTTCGGCAAAGCCCGAGCCATCAGAAAAACTCTCAAAAAAGAGAATCTGGATATTGCTGCCGTCATCTATGTCGGCGATGAGGTGCGCGACGTCGAGGCGTGCCGTGAAATCGGTGTCGATATGCTGGCGGTCACCTGGGGCTTGAATGAAAAAGAGTCTCTCATCCTGGCAGGTGCGCCGACTGCAGATACTCCAGAGGAACTCCTGAGCCGGCTTTTGCCCTAAGTTGAGTAATTGTTTTGCTGTAAAAAGGAATGACTGCGGGCCATTCTTTTTTATTTCCTTCCCTTCAAGAGAGAGCGGACCAGCCGTTTCCGAAACAAGATGATCAGCACAATAGTGCAAGCGATCAATATGAGAGTGAACTCGCCGAAGAGAGCGAGGATGCCCTCCCAATTGCTCCCGAAAAAATAACCGATGCTCGCGAACATCGTCACCTGTGCGGCTTCCCCTGCCAGCCCGTACCAGAAAAACTTCCTGTAATCCGTTTTCGCGAAGCCCGCCAGGAAATTGACCGAGAGAGTCGCGAGCACCTGGAAACGGCTGAAGAAAATGATGACGGATGAATGCTCCTGTAGGCGCTCCGAAAGCGCTGCGAAAAGAGGCGATTCGACAACCTTGCGAAAACCGAGCCGGCGGAATATAGAATACCCGAAAGCGCGCATCCCCCAGTAGACGAGATTGTCGGCCAGCACGTTGCCGAGCGTCGCGAAGAAGACCACCCACCAGATATTCAGATAATCCTGACTGGCGAATCCGGCGGCCGTCACCACGCTCGTCGTCGAGGGCAGCGGCAGGGCGAAGGCGGCCAGAAAAGTGATTGCGAACAGCGCCGCGTATTTGTAGAGCAGGAGGAACGAAAGGATATCTTGCAAGAAGGTTTCCATCGGAGAAGCCTGACAACGGGTTATCGATATTCCGCGATAGCTTCCTGAACGCTTCGAATCAGCGCGGGCGGATCGATCCGGCTCTGCTCGGCGTAGCGTCTCAGGGTGATGCGCGGATATTTTGCGGTCTCGATCGAGAGCGCTTCGCGGAGGTATTCCGGCGGCAGCTTGAAAACGACATTCAGATACTCGAACGTCATCCATCCCTGGATATCCTCGGTCGTCACCGTGCGCGGCTGCTGGAGCATATGAGCGCGCCAGCTTGTTTTCCGGAGAGCATAAAAGCTGCTCAGGCTCTGGACGATGAAGAAGAGCGCGATAAGGCTTATGATAACGAGAATCCAGACCCCTACCTTCGCCGGAGAGAAGGCGTGCTTGATGCGGGAAACCAGGGTGGAAAGAAGCATACGATGGGGGTATAAGGGGGTTATGGGGCTTGCCTTCAGTATACATCCATTGCGATGCCTAAATCAAGCCAAAATATCCCTTCAATATGCTATTTTTTGCTTTATTTAAGCCAAGTAGTTGTATTTTAACGTTGACAGAATCCTGATTTTGTGCTATCATTTCCGGTTGGCTGAAAAGCTTGCCCGCCTATGGCGAGGCTTGCATGAAGGCCGGCCTGTGCTCCTCCCGAGGGTCGCAGCTCATCTATAAGAGCACTCTATGAGTTTTCGAAAAGATTTTCTTTTCATCGCAGCGTCAGTAGCGATCTTTGCCAATATGAACCCGGTGCAGGCTATGGAAATCAAGCCGGAACTTCCTCTGGTGACCAAGTATGACTTCAAAAATGACCCATTCCTCTTGACCTGGACCTTTGCGGTTGAAGATAAGCAGCCGGCAGCCGAGGCCCCCCTGTCTTTCGAAGACAAGGTCCTCAATCGCTGGAAAGAGAAGCAGGCTCGTTTGTGGGACGTTCTGCCGAAGGAGAAGTTCGCCATCAACGCTTCTGCCTATACGGCGGCGGCCGATGAGTGCGGCAAGAGCGATGGTATCACCGCTTCCGGGCTGAAAGTCGCGGAACAGCGTACTCTCGCCTGTCCCCCGGCCTTCCCGTTCGGTACCAAGATCAGCATCGAGGGTGTCGGCGAGCTCCGTTGCGAGGATCGCGGCGGTGCCATCAAAGGCAATCATTTCGATATCTATATGGAGACCAAAGCAGAAGCCTTCGCTTTCGGTCGGAAGCATCTGGTGGCGGAAGTCATCCAGTAAGGCGGAACGAAGAAACGCCCGGTGTCTATCGGGCGTTTTTTTTGTTGACGCTCCCCTGGAACTTCGATAGACTGGGAATGCTTTGTTGACAAAAAGGTCCGGTGGCCGATCGGTTAGGCAAGGGCCCGCCACAGGCGGGTAAATCTGCAAACCGTTACCTCTCAAAACAATAAAGCAGAGCATGGCCAGGTGTCCGAGCGGTTAGGAAGAGGTCTGCAAAACCTCGTACAGGAGTTCGACTCTCCTCCTGGCCTCCATACAGAGCGCAGCCGCAGTTGTTCGAGCGGTTCCCTGCCCGCCTTTGGCGGGGACTCCGCTCCGGACCTCAAGCATCTCCGATTGCCGTGGTGGCGGAATGGTATACGCAGAGGACTTAAAATCCTCGGGTTGCAAAACCATGCGAGTTCGAGTCTCGCCCGCGGCACAATGAAAAAGACCGAGCAGCGATGCTCAGTCTTTTTTTATTTTCTCCAAGAGCGCTGGAATTTTTTTGAAATCATTGATAAGCGTCGCGCGCATGCCGCCGTTGTAGAGCGCGGCTGCGGGATGATAGAGCGCGAAGAATATCTGCTCACCGATATCATCGAATGTCCGGCGGAATGCCTGGCCGTGCGCCTCGGAAATCTTTTTGCCGGGGATGAAATGTCCCAGCGCGTGCCGCCCGAGGGTGACGATGATTTTCGGCCGGATGATCCGTATCTGCGTATGCAGCCAGGGCATACACGCATCGATTTCTTCGGGAGACGGATCTCGATTTTCCGGCGGCCGGTACTTCACGACATTGGTGATGTAGATATCTTCGCGTTTCAAGTCGATCGCCGCGAGCATCTCCGCGAGAAACTTTCCCGCCGCTCCCACGAACGGCTTCCCCTGCAGATCTTCGTTTTTTCCCGGCGCTTCGCCGATGAACACTATATCCGCATCCGCGCTGCCCTCCCCCGGCACCGCCCGTGTCGCCTGTATCCGAAGCGCGCAAGAACACTTCTGTTCCCATTCGGCATTGGCTGCCGCTAATGTTTTTTCTTTATTCATAATTCATATGAGAGGTCTGTATTTGATGTTCGGCCGATTTCTCATGATGCGTTATTCGTGATTCTTCCCTATGCCACTTGGAATCCCACTGCTGTTTCGAGGAGCTTGCCTTCGATTTCGAAACCGCTTGCGAGCTTGTGCCCGCCGCCGCCGAACTGATGCGCGATCGCTGAGACATCGACGCCGTGATGATCCATAGAGCGCAAGCTGGCGCGTATGATGTTGTCATCGCGCTCCGAGAGCACGAGAGCGAATTTGGCATCCGGTACGGCACTCAAGATCGAGGCGACCTGATAGATGTCTTCGACGGACGCCTGGCACTCGGCGACATCTTGCTTGGTGATAGCAGTGACGAGCATGCCGTTCTTCCTGTTGAAGCGCGCCTTCTCGAAGGCCTTGCCCCAGAGCTTGAGCGCGCCGATATTTTTGTTGGTGAAAATAACCTGCGTGATCTTGGCGAGCGGCGCCCCTTTTCTTACGAGGTTTGACGCTATCTCCATCACGCGCGCCGAGACATTGGAATGTTGGAAACCGCCGGTGTCGAAAAGTATGCCCATGAGGAGCATCGTCGCCATCAGCTTGGTGATCTTCGCCTGCGTCGCGGACAAGAACAGATAGACCAGTTCGGAAGACGAAGAATACTCTGTGTCGATCATCACCACATCCCCTGTCACGCTGATATCCGGGTGATGATCGATGAGCACGACCGCCTGTTGTTCTGAAAGCATCCCGGTGATTTTGTGAAACCCGCGATCGACGCTGTCGCACGCGATGACGGCATCGTAACTTGCGAGATCCAATTGATCCGGATGGAAGAATAAACCGTCCGCCAATCCTTTCAAAGTATCAGGGAAAGCATCGAAACAGGCGATATCCACATGTTTTCCACAGTTTTTCACGTATTCTGCCAGCGCGAGATTGGCGCCGACCGTGTCCGGATCGGGACGGCTATGGGCGAACAGGAGCACGCGTTCCGATTTCGAAACGATGTATGCGAGGCTATGGAATTCAGAGTCGAAATTTTGCATAACGTGTGGATAACCCTGAAAAACATCGTGATTAAGCTAAAAAAGTTCTTTCAGTATCTTCTCTACTTTGTCCGCTTCTTCAGCTGTCTTGTCTATTTCAAAGGAGATTTTCGGCATCGGTTTCATATGCAGCTTGCTGTACAGATGCTTCTGGATTTTCGCCAACTCTTTTTTCAGCGTTTCAGAAACATAGTGCGCCTCCTGTTCCGGAAAGACACTGATAAACATACGAGTATAGCGGAGATCCCGTGAAGTGTCAACCTTGGCGATCGTAATGAAGACGCCCGGTTTCAGGGACATCTCGCGCTCCATTATTTCGCCGAGCAGCTTGCGCAGCAGCTCGTTCACTTTGGTGATGCGCATCGAAGACATAGCGTATATATATGATAATTGTTCCCCTGACGCTGTTGTGTCCCCACTAGCCTGCGCCTGCCGATGCCTGTGCCCCCGAGAGGAATCGAACCTCTATTTTATCCTTAGGACGGATTTGTTCTATCCATTGAACTACAGGGGCATGGGCACTGGCGGGCAGGGAGCCTTGTCCACCCAAGGCGGATCAGCCTCGGACTGAAGCTACGGGGACCCACCTCTCTATAATAGTAAAAAAGAGTATTTGACACCAATACTCTTTCTCCGCAGTTTGTACTTCAGGTGGACCGTACCTGATTCCCTGCCCGCCTTCGGAGGGGAACCGGTGACCTCTTCCCAGTCTTGTCGAAGCTCATCAAGACTTTTTGTGGACCGTACCGGATTCGAACCGGTGACCTCTTCCATGCCATGGAAGCGCGCTACCAGCTGTGCCAACGGCCCATACCGCACTTTCTTATCATACTGGCTTTCCCCGATTCGTCAATGTTCGGGAGAGCGGCGAGCCATTCACAAAAGCAGAATTTCCGCTATAATGAAGAGATTTATGATATCCTCAAACCTGATCCGGAATCTGAAACGATCCTCTGACGCCATCCGCCGGCACGTTTTTTGGTTCGTGCTCTTTCTCCTCTCGCTCCCCTTCTCCATTCGCAAGGTTTTTGCCGTGTTCACAGCGGATGGCACGTTTAATGAGTATTTAGATGTGTCCCTCTATCTTTCAGATGTATTACTCTGTATAACCCTGATATTGTACATATTAGAAAACAAATCATATATATTGTCAATATCTTACTGGAGAAAAATGTTCCACGTGGAACATTTACTGCTACCGATTTTCATACCAGCATTCTTTATTTTCTGGTCTGGACTATCCATTTTCTGGTCAGAAAGTCTATCGCTCGCTTGGTTTACGTTTTTAAGGCTTATCGAAGGCTTTTTATTGTACCTCTATATTCTGATGCAAAATGTTCCACGTGGAACATTATCACCACAATCCACCAAATGTTCCACGTGGAACATTCTGCAAATAGCATCTCTCACGATAATTGTTTCAGCCTTTTTTCAGTCTCTAGTGGCCATTTTACAATTTATAAGGCAAAAATCTCTTGGAATGAGCTTTTTGCAAGAAAGTGTCTTTTCCGTATACGATCCCGGGGTAGCTAAAATAGCTATAGACGGCCATATTTTCGTTCGGGCATACGGATTTTTCCCTCACCCGAACGTTTTAGGCGGTTTTTTGGCTATATCGTTGCTTATCACAATGATTCACCCGCTCATATTCAAGTCCAAAATGTTCCACGTGGAACATTCATATCCAAATCAACCAAACCAGCCAAATGTTCCACGTGGAACATTTTCCAGTTTTATCTCTGCCATAGTTCACAAATGTTCCACGTGGAACATTGTATCCAAGAACAACCAAATGTTCCACGTGGAACATCCTGTATATATATGGGGGTACAGGGTGGTAATTTTCGCTCAATTGCTGGCACTTTCCTTCAGCTTTTCAAAATCTGCTATTCTAGCTTTCATTATTGGGCTTATAATAGCCTTTTTCAGTATTCAAAAAATGTTCCACGTGGAACATTTACAACCAAACCAGCCAAATGTTCCACGTGGAACATTTAAAAAATCCTTATCGGAGTATATTGCCAAATGTTCCACGTGGAACATTGATCAGGTATCTGTTGGTCGGATATTCAAGAAAATGTTCCACGTGGAACATTGGATAGTCATACTGGCGGTAGTCTTATCAGGAATGGCGGCGCTTTCCTTTGATTTGAAGCTTTTTTTCACACAGCCTTTATTAGAGCGATTATTCTATATGCAAGCAATTGAAGGCTTGTATAAAGCTTATTTTTTTCAAGGCTTGGGAATAGGACAATTTGTCTTCGATATGCAGCAGTTTTTTGATGAAAAGCTTCTGGTCTGGCAGTTGCAGCCGATCCACAACGTGTTTCTACTTATCTGGAGCGAAGCGGGCATAGTAGGACTCGGCCTCTTTCTCTGGTTTCTGATCTATGCGTTCCTAGAGAACGAAAAAAATGTTCCACGTGGAACATTGGCAGTCGAAACGGAGAAATGTTCCACGTGGAACATTGGCGATACCAGTCCTACAAAAATGTTCCACGTGGAACATTCTGTGGATATCGGACCTGGCGGAATTTCAGAAAGCCGCCAGAAAGTCATATCAGCTTATCTGTTCCGGTCTATTCTGATAGTCATTATATTGATTATACTCTTTGATCATTATTTCTGGGATATCCAGCAGGGGCAGCTTCTTTTGTGGATGATGCTCGCTTTAGCCGCTTCCCGCAAAGGTACTTGACAAATATACTAAATATTGTATAATATGAAACTGTATACGATAGGTCGGTACGCTCCTTTATATTATAGAGTGTCGGACTTTCATAGTCGTGATTGTTTCGTGTGTCGCACGCGGTTCTCTCGCAAGCATCCCCGATACCCTTGCAAAAAAAAACCAAGCAGTGCGGAGGAGCGGTTTTCTCTGAAGCGACGGCCTCGCTTGCCTGATCCGGAGAAGAGCGACGAGATTGTTTTCGATGCGAAAAAATGATATACTCGAGGTACGTAAAAAAACACAAAGAGAGTTCTGATATGCGCCGACCATTCTTCCAAAGCATTTCCGAGAAGAGCGCTCGCTTTACACTGTTTCTTTTTTTTGGCCTGCTTTTTTTGAGCTCGGCCTTTTTTGTTTTTGCCGATGATTCGTCGACCGCGCAGAATATTTTTCAGGATTCCGATCAGGACGGACTGAGCAATGATGAAGAAAAATTATACGGGACGGATCCGTCCAACAAAGACAGTGATGGCGACGGCTATGGAGACGGCGTAGAGGTGGAGAGCGGCTATGATCCGATGAAACGCGCGCCGGGGGACAAGATCATCGCGGGGACAAGCGCATCCGCTCCCGTGACTTCGCCAGAGAACGCCGACAATCTGACGCAGAAAGTTTCCGATGAGATCGCCGGTATCTTGAAAAATAGCGGCGCTGACAAAACGATTTCTTTGGATGAGATAAACAGTTCCGTAGAGAAAATATTGGAGGGGAACACCGAGGAAGCGGCGCTGCCGGATGTCGCTATCGAGGATATCAAGATCAAGAAGCTGTCGAAAAGCCTCAAGGGGGATAAGCGTACCGAGCAGGAACAGAAGGACGCGGTGGAGTACCTGACGGTGCTTTCGTATCTGGCAGCCAACAATGCCCCGCGCGCTTTCCAGACGGAAGATGATCTGAGCGGGATGCTCGAAAGCGTTTCCGGCGATGCGATCACGGCGCTGTCATCGGGCAATATGGAATTCGTCAATCAGCTGTCAAAGCAGGGGGAAAAAATGCTGGAAGAATTGCAGGATGTCGAGGTGCCGGAAAAGATGCTGGATATCCATATCAAAGCTTTGAAGATGGCCAGGTATGCTATGCAGCTGAAAGAGGAGCTTGGCGCCTCTCAGAACGATCCTTTGGGACAGATCGCCGTACTATCCAAGGCCCAGGGATTTTTCGGGAGCGTCATCGGGTTCACTGATGAGGTGCATCAGAAGCTGGTCGATTATGGTATTACCGAGATACCGCTGAATCTGTAGTCCTATGAATATTTTTTTCACATACAAGCGAGAGAGCGAAGAGGCGCGCCAGCCTTCCCCGCGAGGAGTGGCAGTTGCCTTGCTGTTCGCGGGGGCTCTGTTTTTCGGGACACCGCACACAGCCTCTGCCGGATACTGGGGCGAGCCGACGTCGGCGGCGATTATGAAGCATACGATGGAAACCATCCGTCTTGCTGTCCAAGGCGCTACGATCGGAGCGCTGAAGGTGGCGGCCATCCAGACGCTGAACAATCAGGTGGGACAGCTCATCGGCGGCAGCGCATCGGGACGGCCGCTCATCATCACCAACTTCAATGACTTCCTGTACCAACAGCCTCAGCAGAAGACGGAGCTTTTTATGAATGATTTTTTCACGTTGACGACGCGCGGCAAAGGGTCATCGGCGAATTATATCGGTGCCGGCGATAGCGGCGGCATCGGCGGAAGCTATGCTTCGTACCTCGTCTCTGTCGGCAGGCAGGCAATCGGAGAAGGGACGGCTGCCCCTACGCTCAACTTGGAGGAGTATACGCCGAGTCCGCAGGCGATGTTCGCAGAAGGGGATTGGCGGGCATTCAATGCCTTCTTCTCCAACCCGATGAATAATCCTTATGGGTATGCCATAGAGACCGAGAAGGCGTATCAGAACAAATTGGCGATGACACAGCAAGAGGCGGTGGTCAAAGCGCTGTCGCCGGGATTTCTGCCAGTTGAAAAAAATGGGACGGTACTCGCGCCAGCCGGCCTTATCGGAGCCGTGACTGAAAACGTGCAGACCCTCGGGAACGAGATGATCGCCAACGCGACCAATCCGGCCGAGTTCTTGTCAGGAGTCGTCGCCGCTACGGCGACCAAGATGATCAGCGGGCTCATCCAGAATGGCATAGGGCAAGTGCAGGCGAATATCCAGAGAGAGATCGGCAACGTCACCCGGGAGGTCAATTCCGCATTGGGTGACGCGACCAGCGCTCTCGGTCCGGGAGCGGCGTTCGTGCGCGATGTGAATCAGCGTACGAATGTGAATGTCAACTCCAGTACCAATACGATCAAGCAGATCGGTCCCGGCCTGTAGCGGAACATCTATTCGGAAAATTAAAAACTCAGACAGTTCGTCTGAGTTTTTTTGTGGTGAACAATACTGCCTGCCGGTAGGCAGGCGGGGAACCAGTGACCTTCATCTCTCGCTCGAATACCTCATCGGGTGTGGGTCTGTCCAGATTCGAACTGGAGACCTCTACAATGTCAACCTGCCTATCGGCAGGCAGGCGTAGTGCTCCCCGCCCGTACCGAACGGTACGTTCGGGCGGGTAACCAACTGCCAGCCCGAGGCTGGTCCCCTCCGAAGGCGGGAGAGCTGCTTTAAGCGGAAACTCATCTTAGCTTTGGATAATGGTGGATGATACTGGATTCGAACCAGTGACCTTCACAATGTCAATGTGACGCTCTAACCAACTGAGCTAATCATCCAATAAGATGTGAGGGGGCAAGCTGCCAGCCCGAGGCTGGTCCCCTCCGAAGGCGGGCAAGCTGTCTTGGGCGGAAGCTATATGCCCAGGTATCAATTTTTTACTGCGCTGGAGGACTATCCGGAAGGTGATGATTGGAATTGGGGAGCGTATTTTCTTTCTCCGCGACTGCACCTTCGGCTTCCGGTATTTCTGGCGGGGTCGCGATGGCTTTGAAAAAAGCGATCCAGAGCGCTTGCTGGAAGATAGCGAACCAGGCGAAGAGGACGGCGCTTGCTATGAGAGACAGGGTTGTTCCCGCAAAAGGAGCGGCGATGCTTTTTGTCAGAGCATCAATACCCAGGATAACCAGGTTCAGGCAAAAAGTAAAGAAAGCCATAAGCAAGAAAGAAAATGCGCCGAACAGGAGGCTCGTCCCGATGCGGCGGGAGAAGAGCGCGCCGCCTACCTCGATCGCGCCACGCAGAGGCAAAGGGGAGAGCAGGAGATAGAACAGGGCGTATTCTTTGATGAAGAAAATGATGATAATGACCGGAATGAGCGTCAGGATGCCCAGGTGCGCAAGCGAAGTGAGCGCTTCCGGATTCTGCCAGGAGGCGATGAGGAAGGGGATAGCGACAATACCGACGACTGCCAGGAGCAACAAGAACGCGATACATTCGAGCGCCAGCGCCCAGAAGAAATTTTTTCGTATGGCAGGGAGGGTAGCCGGATGATTGGGGGACTCGGTTTTGCCCGCGACGAAAGCGAGCGCCGCGATCAGGTTGCTTTTGCCGAAGATGCCGACGATGCTGAGCGCCAGAAACACGAGCGTGAGAGACAGCATCTCATAAGGGGTGTACGACGAGAAGAGCGAAGCCAGTTCCTGGAGAGAGGCGGCCTCTCCGAGAGGAGTACCGAGCCGGCTTTCATAGATGCCGACGAGAGCGATGATCATACCGAAAATCCAGGGCAGCTTCTTGGCTGTCGAGGCGCGCCAAGCTGGCGCGAGCAGGGTATGAAAAGAGAATTTTTCCATACGCAGGGAAGATTTAAACGGCGATTTCTTTCGGGGCGGTGATGCCGACGATCGCATTGAACTCGTCTTTTTCGAGCGTTTCTTTCTCGAGCAGCGTGCGCGCGAGCGTATCGAGGATGGCGCGCTTCTCGGTCAGGATGTCCGTGGCACGCTTGAAGGCCTCATCGATCAGGTGGGACACCTCGATGTCGATATCCTGGGCGGTTTTCTCGGAGTAATTGCGTTCCTCGTGCATTTCGCGTCCGAGGAAGACGAGCTCGTCTTTTTTGCCGAACGTGCGTGCGCCGAGCCGGCTCATACCGTAGCGCGTGACCATATTGCGCGCCATCTGAGTCGCCCGTTCCAAGTCGCTCGATGGTCCGGTCGTGATGTCGCCGAAAATAAGCGTCTCGCTCGCATAGCCGCCGAGCAGCATCGCGAGCTCATCGATGAAATACTTGTATGAATGGAGACTCTTGTCTTCCGAAGGGACAGCGAGCGTGTAGCCTCCGGCATGACCGCGAGAAATGATGGAGACCTTCTGTACCGGATCGGCGTACTCTAGGCTGGCGCCGACCAGGGCGTGCCCGCCTTCGTGATACGCGATGATCTTCTTCTCTTCGGGATTGATAACGCGGCTGCGACGCTCGGGACCGAGGATCACTTTTTCGATCGATTCGGTCAATTCCGGCATTCCGATCGTTTTCTTGTTGCGGCGGGTAGCCAGGATAGCCCCTTCGTTGACGAGATTGGCGAGATCGGCGCCGGAGAATCCAGGCGTGCGCTCGGCGATGACGCGCAGTTTCACGGTGTCTTCCAGCGGCTTGTTCTTGGTATGGATGGCGAGAATCTGCTCGCGCTCATTGATATCCGGCAGATCCATCGTGACGCGGCGATCGAAACGGCCGGGACGGAGGAGGGCCGGATCGAGCACATCGGGGCGATTGGTGGCCGCGATGACGATGACGCTCGTGTCGGTCTCGAAGCCGTCCATCTCGACGAGAATCTGATTGAGCGTCTGCTCGCGTTCATCGTGCCCGCCGCCGAGTCCTGCGCCGCGATGGCGCCCGACGGCATCGATCTCGTCGATGAAGACGATGGCCGGCGCGTTTTTCTTCGCCTGTTTGAACAGATCACGGACGCGGCTGGCGCCGACGCCGACAAACATCTCGACGAATTCGCTGCCGCTAATATTGAAGAAGGGGACGCCCGCTTCGCCGGCGACCGCTTTGGCCATCAGCGTCTTGCCGGTTCCCGGAGGACCGAGCAGGAGCACGCCTTTGGGAATCTTGGCGCCCATAGCGAGGAATTTTTTCGGATGTTTGAGGAAATCGACGACTTCTTCGAGTTCCATTTTGGTTTCCTGGGCGCCGGCGACATCGGCGAAGGTAGTGCGCTTTTTCTTGTCTTTGGGATCGGTCATCCGCGCGCGGCTCGTGCCGAAAGAAAGTGCTTGGGCATTGCCGCGCTGCGCCTGACGCATCATGAACCAGATGAAGGCGCCGATCAGGATGAAGGGGAGCAGGAACGGGAGAATGGTCGCCAGCCAGAATCCGAAGCCGGACTCTTCTTTGACGGTGATGGAGACATTCTTGAGCTTTTCCTTGTCGATCCCGTAGTTCGCCAGCGTCTCGCTGAGAGAACTCTCGGATTCTTTGCTCGCCGTCTGTTTTTTGCCGTCTTGCAGCTCAATCTGCAGGGCATTGCTTTGGACGACGATCGTTTTGACCTGATCCTGATTGATTTCCGTCACGAGCTCGCTTAACGAAATCGGGGCGGGCTTATTCTCAGGCGTCTGATAGAGAATGATGATGCCTGAGATGAGCAGGAAGAGGAGGATCAGTGTGGAGAGATGTTTCAGTATTTTTTCCATAATATGTGGGGCTCAAAAAGGTTAATGCGCTTGTATATATGAGTGTCCGAGGCTCGTTTTCAGCTTATTGCTTCGTCAATCGGCAGCGGATCAAAGTGGGATATTACGCTTGTTTGGTGCGTTTGGCTCGGCGATAGAGCAGCCTTACTGTATCACCCTTTCGGATAAACTTCAACCCTTGGAATGTCACGGTCTGCATCTTATTTTTGCTGCTTTTGAGGGCTTTGATCAGCTCGCCCAGGAGATTTTTGCTCGGATTCTGGCCGGCCAGGAGCGGCCTGAGCCAAGCGCGGAGCGTATAGCGGAGGAGCGTTTCCGGAATCTCGAGCGCGGCAGCGCGCGAAAACTCCAGAGAGGCCGCGCCCCGCTCCACCGCCAAAGAGGGGGAGAGGCTTTCCAAGAAGGCATAATCATCACCGAGCAGCATCGCGGTTTCGGCGAGCAGCGTTCGCGCCTGCGGTTGGAAATGTTGTTCGAGCAGCGGGATGAGCTCGTGCCGGACGCGGTTGCGGAAATAGCGCGGATCCTGATTGCTCGAGTCTTCCCGGAAAGCGATTCCTCTTTCCTTCAGGTAGCGCAAAATATCGGCCCGGCTCATTTCGATGAGGGGCCGGATGATGGCATTGTGTTTCGGGCGCATCGCCGCCAGTCCGGCAAGTCCGGTACCGCGGAGCAGCCGCAAGAGAAGCGTCTCAGCCTGATCGTCTTGGTTGTGAGCGACGGCGATATGCGTTGCGCCCGTTTTCCGGCGGAGCGTTTCGAAAAAAGCGTAGCGGAGCGCGCGGAGCGTCTCTTCCGAAGCGGTGCTCTTCGGTTTGCGGGAAGCGACGGTTGCGGGCAGGCCGTAGCGAAGCGCTGTCTGTTTCGCGAGCGCCGCATCACGGTCGGAATCCTTGCCGCGCAGATGGTAATTCATATGCGCTACAGAGAGCGTGAAATCGTATTTTTTCTGCAAGAGCCAGAGCACGTCGAGGAGGCACAGGCTGTCCGGTCCGCCGGACACGCCCACGATAAAAGAATCTCCTTTGTGCCAGAGATCGAAGGTGCTGATGGTATTCAAGACGCGCTTGATGAAGCGGCGGACGAAAGGCGGGAGGGGAGCTTCACGCTGTGGCAGTATGTTCCGTGATGATCGCGTAGGCCTTTTGGATGGCTTCGTCGAGCTTGCCCTGCCCGTTTTCGATGGTGTAGTCATAGATGTCCGTATGCTTGAGCCACTCTTTAGTATACTCCATCCGCTCGCTGATATATTCTTCCGTGAGGTTGTCTCGCGTGCGGATGCGCTTTTCCAATATTTCGAGCGGAGCGATGATGAATATCGCGATGATCGATGGGAAAAGCTGCTTGGCGGTCTCTACGCCTCGGTAGTCGATCTTCCAGAGGCCGATTTTCCCTGAGCCGGCGACCCGCTCCAATTCTTTTTTGGTAACGCCATAATAGTTGCCGTTGTAGTGTTGTGCGTATTCAGCCAGGTCGCCGCGTTCGATTTTCTGTTCGAATTCTTTTTCGGAAATGAAATAATACGGATGCCCGGAACTCTCGCCGATACGCTTGGGGCGCGTTACGGTAGTGATGATTTTTTCTATAGGCAGAAGCTTCGAGAGCCCGGCAATGATGGAATCTTCTCCGGCGCCGGAAGGTCCGGAAATGATGAATATGTTTCGCATAATTTTTTATACCCAATAGTGTTTTCCCGCAAACCATCTTTTTTCTTTCCCTTTTTCTCCGCCGAACATATCCGATGGAAGTCACCGAGAAAAGGTCTGTCCTGCGAAACGCGTCACGCCTCTTTTCTAGCGGCACTTCCCTCGCCTATGTGACCGGCGTCGACCGGAGAAAGAAAAAAGATGGTTTGCGGGAAAACCGCCTATGAAATAACTGGTGGATTTTACGAAAACACCCTGGCAGAGCAGGATGTTTCGCTGGCGTCAGGCTTTGTCTTCTTTTTCAGCCTTCTTTTCTTTGGCGTCTTTGGTTGCGCCCTCTTTCACCGGCAGGAGCCCCATCCGGTGGCTCTTGGGATCGACGGAGAGGATTTTCCAGGAATAGGTCTCGCCTTCCTTGAAGACTTCCTCGATTTTCTTGCCCGGGTAGACTTCTTGGAATTCGCTCACGTGAGCCAATCCGTGGATGTCCTTGTCGAGATAGACGAAGGCTCCGAAGTGATTGATCTTGTCCACCTTGCCCGGCAGGATGTCGCCCACCTTGTATTTGTCGAGCACGGTGTTCCACGGATCTTCCTTGAGCGCCTTCATCGAAAGCGAGATGCGGGTGTCTTCGATGCCGATGATTTTCGCCTCCACTTGGTCGCCGGTCTTGATCATCTCGCGCGGATCGTCGATGAGCTGCCAGGCCAGTTCGGAGATGTGTACCAAGCCCTCCAGTTTTTCCGCGGGCTTCTTCTCGCCTTCTTTGACAGGCGGCGCGAACTTGATGAAAGCGCCGAAATCGACGACGCCGCTCACTTCGCCCTGCACGACTTCTCCGACACGCAGCAGATTGATGAGCGCGCGCTCTTTCTCGCTCTGAGCCGCTTTCTCGCTCACGATCAATTTTTCATTCTCGCGATCGGCATCGAGGATGCGCACATGCACTTCCTGACCGATGAGTTTTTTCAGAAGATCGAGGATCTTGTTCTTGTCGCCGTCCTCGACGCGCGGATAGTGTTCGCTTGCTAGCTGGGAAACCGGCAGGAAGCCCATGATGCCGTTGACTTCGATCATCAGTCCGCCCTTGTTGGCATCGACGACTTTCGTGGTCACCACTTCGCGGTTGGTCAGCTTGTGCTCGATGTCATCCCAGGATTTCTCATAGGAGGCTTCGCGGATGGAGAGCTCGATATAGCCATCCTCGTTCTCATAGTCCATAAGCGTCGCTGTGACCGTCGTGCCGACCTTCAGCTTGCCTTCCGGGCCGAGGCCGTCGCGCATTTCTTTGCCGAGCACGATGCCGGTGCCGAGCGGGCCGAGATCGACGAGAGCCGAACTGGAAGCGACGCTTATGATGACGCCCTGAATCACGTCGCCTACTTCAGGGACGTCCACGACATGCTTGGCGAGCAGTTCATCCATCGGTGATGGGTTGGCTGCTACTTCTCTGGTTTGTGTAGTTTGAGTCATATATATAGTTGAGTCTCGCGAGTACGCCCTGCTCGCTTCAGTCAATGATTATTGAGCGCCCCTTCCTTATTTAAAGCAAAAAACACCGTAAAACGTGAAAGTCGGGTGTTTGGTCAACGCTTGAGCAAAAGGATTGAAGCATCCTCGTATTCAGTTGTATTAGCCAATTACCCTGAAACCCCCTGAACGAGGGTTCTTAATGAGCATAGACCAGAATTTGATTTTTGGCAAGCCCCGCCGCAAACGACCTGCGTATGCGCGATAGTATGAGAATGGGGTAGTGAATTCAAGAATTTAATGCCCCTTTTTCAGTAGACAGGGATGTGGAAATCGTGCTACACTGAAGCATATCCTTCTTTGTCGAAGGAGATTTTTGAAAAGTGTACCGGCGCTATGAATATACAGTATTACGGAGATTTTTGCTTTAAAATAAGCACGAAGCCAGCTGGGCGCGCCACCGAAGATATCGTTATCTGGACCGATCCTCTGCAAAAAGGCGCCGGTTTGCGTTCGCCTCAGGGACAAGTCGACCTCATTTTCTTGTCTCACAGCAAGAGGGAGGAAATGAAGGATGTACTCAAGGAAGAGACGGTTGTTTTTGATGCCCCGGGAGAATACGCCGCCAAGGGTGTTGCCGCACTCGGTTTCCTGACCTATCGCGATACGGAAGAGGGCAAAGCCAGAGGACAGAATACCGTTTTTATCTTCGAGAGCGAAGGCATCCATCTCTGCTATCTGGGGGCACTGGGGCACGATATCACGCCGGAGCTTTTGGATAAGCTCAGTGGCGTGGATATAGTGTTCATTCCGGTCGGGGGCGGCGATACCACTTCGGCCAAGCTGGCTGCCGAATTGGTGCGTAAGATAGAACCGAGCATCGTGATCCCGATGCACTACAAGATTCCCGGACTGACGCTGTCCCTCGAAACGGAGAAAGCGTTCTGCGATGCTCTCGGCAATTGTCCGGCGCAAGCCCTCCCCAAGCTTAATATCAAGCAGAAAGATCTGGAGGGAAAGAAGATGGAGGTGGTTATTTTGGAAAGAGGAGTCTAAAGTATGGCAAAGAGTTTGTGGGAAAAGATAGAATGGGTGCGCGAGCAGCCGGAAAGCATCCGGATGCGCTATGTGCTCGGGTGCCTTTTGGTTTCTATGGCATTCATCCTCGGTATCTGGCTGCTTTCACTCAAAGAAAGTTTTCGGAGCATCGGTCAGGATGTGCCGGCCGCCGTCGACAAGAGCCGGGAACTGCTGCCGTCAGGAGGGACGCCGTCGCTGAATGATCTCCTGGAGCAGGCCGCTCCGCTCCGTGCAGATGGACAGAAAGAGAAATCCGGTCAAGACTATTTCAATGAGCAGTTCCAGGGGCGCACGCCGGATACGGGGACTGTCCAATCGGATGTGCCAGCGACCCCCTAAAGAAAATACGTATGCAGGGAAAAGAATTTCATGACGGAAAAATCGAAGCCCGCTCCATCACGGATGAAGTGAAGCAGTCCTACCTCGATTACGCGATGAGCGTGATCGTGGCGCGTGCGCTGCCTGATGTGCGCGACGGATTGAAACCGGTGCATCGCCGCATCCTCTATTCGATGTGGTCGACCGGACTCCGCTCGACCGCCAAGTTCCGCAAATCAGCCACGGTCGTCGGAGAAGTCTTGGGAAAATATCATCCGCACGGCGACACGGCCGTGTATGACACGATGGTGCGCTTGGCTCAGGATTTCTCGCTCCGCTACCCGCTCGTCTGGGGACAGGGAAACTTCGGTTCGATGGATGGCGACAGCGCTGCCGCCTATCGCTATACCGAGGCCAAGCTCGCTCCGATCGCCGAAGAGATGCTACTCGATATTGACAAGGACACGGTGGACTTCATCCCGAACTTCGATGGGATGCACGAGGAGCCGCTCGTGCTGCCAGCGAAACTTCCGCAGCTGCTTTTGAACGGTACCGTAGGCATCGCGGTGGGTATGGCGACCAATATCCCGCCGCACAACCTGAATGAGCTGGTGGACGGCATCTGCCATCTGATCGAAAACCCGGAAGCGAGCGTCGATGATCTGATGCAGTTCATCAAGGGGCCCGACTTCCCCACCGGCGGCACCATCTATAATGAAAAAGACATCCGCGAAGCCTACGCGACCGGCAAGGGACCGATTATGGCGCGCGCCAAAGCGGAAATCGTCGAGACGAAAAGCGGCCAGTTTCAGATCATCATCACCGAGATGACGTACGCGACCAACAAGTCGTCCCTCATTATGAAGATCGCCGAACTGGTGAAGGGAGACAAACTCTCTGGCATCAAGGACCTGCGCGATGAGTCCGACCGGAACGGCGTGCGCATCGTCGTCGATCTGAAGAAAGAAGCCTTCCCGCAGAAGGTCCTGAACAAGCTCTACCAGATGACGGATCTGCAGAAGAATTTCAACGTCAATATGCTGGCGCTCGTCGACGGCGTCGATCCGCAGATCCTCACGCTGAAAGCCATTCTCGAGCATTACATCAGGCATCGCGAGATCGTCGTGGTACGCCGCACTGAATATGATCTGCGGAAGACGAAAGATCGCGCGCATATCCTGGAAGGATTGAAGCGAGCCCTCGACCACATCGACGCGATCATCGAGACCATCAAGAAGTCGCCGAACAAGGAAGAGGCGTACGTCAATCTGATGAAGAAGTTCAAGCTCTCCGATCTCCAGACGACGGCGATCCTGGAGATGCGCTTGCAGACGCTTGCCGGTCTCGAGCGCCAGAAGATCGAAGACGAACTCGCGGAAAAATTGAAACTGATTATCGCTCTCGAAGACCTCCTGAAGCATCGCAAGAAAATCCTGGGTCTCGTGAAAAGCGAGCTCATCGAAGTCCGGGAGAAGTTCGGCGATGAGCGCCGGACGAAGGTCGTGAAGACCGGCGTGACGGAATTCAAGCAGGAAGACCTGATTCCCAATGAAGAGGCCATCATCACGCTGACCGAGGACGGCTATATCAAGCGGATGAATCCGAGCGTGTATCGCGTCCAGAAGCGCGGCGGCAAGGGCGTCATCGGCGCGACGACCAAGGAAGAAGATCGTATCGCCCAGGTACTCTCGATCACGACGCATGACAACCTGATGTTCTTCACGAATACCGGCAAGGTGTTCCAGACGAAGGCCTATGAGATCCCGGAATCCTCGCGCACGTCGAAAGGGCAGGCGATCGTGAATTTCCTGCAGGTGGCGCAGGCAGAGAAGATCACCGCCGTCATCGCGTTCGGCAACAATGACGCTTTCAAATATCTCTTTATGGCGACTGAGAACGGCACGATCAAGAAAACCAAGCTGGAAGATTTCGAAAATGTGCGCCGGAGCGGACTGATAGCGATCACGCTCGATAAGGGCGATACGCTCGGCTGGGTGCGCCTGACGACCGGCAGCGATGATGCGGTGCTCTCGACGAGCGACGGCCAGGCGATCCGTTTCAAGGAAACCGATGTGCGTCCGATGGGGCGCAATGCCGCCGGCGTGCGCGGGATGAAGCTGAAGGGAGACGACAAGATCGTCGGGATGGACGTGATTCCCAAAGGCGAAAAGGGATTGGAGCTCCTGATCCTCTCGCAGAACGGTTTCGGCAAACGGAGCGAACTCAAATCCTACAAAGTCCAGAAGCGCGGCGGTTCCGGCATCAAGACGATGAAAGTGACGGCCAAAACCGGCAAGCTCGTGGGCGCGGCGATCACCAGTCT
>Ga0209542_10000996_pt1 | contig 67785 bp, 61 predicted proteins | sample RifCSPhighO2_01_FD_184028 | JGI IMG/M metagenome (GOLD analysis project Ga0209542, IMG submission 184028) | Soil microbial communities from Rifle, Colorado - Rifle CSP2_plank highO2_0.1 (SPAdes) (version 2) | ecosystem: Environmental > Terrestrial > Deep subsurface > Rock core/Sediment ...
CCGCGCTCAATCAAGGTCTGGAAAAAAGAAATTCCTCTGTATTTGCACTATTACAATTTTGAGCGTCCACATATGGGAATTAATTATCAAACACCTAATCAGGTGGTAAGAAGCTATTGATTAGAGAGCGGGGTCACCGTAACTTGAGTAGGATTAAGATGGCCGTCTCCCAACAAAATTCCGGTAAACTCTGCCAGGTCTTCTGAATATTTAGGAATTAACAAATCGTCTCTTATATTATTATAACGAGGCTTTCTGGCTCTCAAGGAAGAAATGCCTAAGCGTACGAGTCTATCATAAACAGTACTTTCTGCAATTCCAAGAATTTTTCCAACCTCTCGAATGGATTTATTTTGCTTCACATATAATTTTAAAAGTTCGCGTTTCTTTTTCTCTTCTTCTGATTCAGTCCATCTTCTTGTCATATAATATTTAATTTTATCAGCGCCTTCCAAATTAAGCAACAATTTTAATTAACCCCTCCGACACCCGTAATATAGAAGAGTGAATTACAAATCCGCTCTTCTATTCAGACTTATCTAAATATACAACGTTAAACTGCGGCGACTTCCGCTACTTCTTTTTTACCGGGCTTTTTCTTTTTGTCAGAGATAATCTCGATTAAAAGATTGCCGTTTTTAAAAGTCACTTCCGCCACATCGCCTTTGCCGATGGACCCCTTCACAATTTTTTCAGCCAAAGGATTTAATATTTTTGATTCAATAAACCTGCGCAAAGGACGCGCTCCGTAATGCGGATCGTATCCCTGCTCTACAAGCCAAGCCTTTGCCTCATCGCTTACTTTAACGGAAATCTCTTTCCCTTCAAGCCTGGAGATGACTTTCTTAAGCTGAATTTCCACAATGCGCATGAGATTTTCTTTCGTAAGCGTATTGAAAATTACTATGTCGTCTAATCTGTTTAAAAATTCGGGCCTAAATCTTTTCTCAAGCGATTTCCTGATTTTATCCCGCAGCTCTTCTTCTTTCTGATCGCGCCCGTTTTCAGCGTTAACGACAAAACCGAGTTTTTCCATTTCGCGCACAAATTCCGAACCGACGTTTGAAGTCAGGATTATAATTGTATTTTTAAAATTCACATGCCGCCCCTTCGCGTCGGTAAGCCTGCCGTTATCAAGAATCTGAAGCATAATGTTAAATACTTCAGGGTGCGCCTTCTCTATTTCATCAAAAAGCACAACCGCGTAAGGGCGATGGCGGATCATTTCTGTGAGCTGTCCGCCTTCTTCATATCCAACATAACCCGGGGGAGAGCCGATGAATTTTGAAACAGTGTGCCTCTCCATATATTCGGACATATCAACGCGTATAAGAGATTTTTCGTCATTAAACATAAACTCGGCAAGCGCTTTTGCGAGTTCGGTTTTTCCGACCCCGGTCGGACCCAAAAATATAAACGAGCCGATCGGCCTGTCTTCATCTGAAATTCCGGCGCGGGATCTTCGTACGGCGTTCGCGATCCTGGTTATGGCCTCATTCTGGCCGACAATTCTCTTTTTAAGCTCATCTTCAATTCTGGAAAGCTTATGCGCCTCCGCCTCAAGCATTCTCATTACCGGTATTCCGGTCCAGCGCGAAACAACCGCGGCGATATCCTCCTCCGTAACTTCTTCTTTCAAAAATCGGCGTGACGTCTGCAACTTCTTAAGTCTGGACTCCTCCGACGAAAGCTGGCGTTCAAGTTCCGGAATTCTGCCGTATCGAATTTCCGCGACTCGCGCAAGCTCCCCTTTTCGTTCAGCTCCCTCCGCCTCATTGCGCAAAACCTCCAGATCTTTTTTAATCTGGCGAATTCTTGTGATCGTATCTTTTTCATTTTTCCACTTTAATTCGAGACCGTAAGTTTTTTCTTTCAGCTCATCGATTTCCTTCTGAACTTTTCTGGTTTTTACTTTTGACCTCTGATCCGCGTCTCTGGCCAAGGCCTCTTTTTCGACTTCAAGTTTTGTAATATGCCGCGCGGCTTTATCAAGCTCATCAGGCATTGAATCCAGCTCAAGCCTTAAAGCCGAGGCCGCTTCGTCTATAAGATCCACCGCCTTATCAGGAAGAAATCTTTCCGTAATATACCGAGCGGATAAAATTACGGCGTACTGAATCGCTTCATCCGTAATTTTTACCCCATGATGAAGTTCATAGCGTTCCCGCAAACCGCGCAAAATACTCACCGCATCGTTTTGAGAAGGCTCGTCAACATAAACAGGCTGGAATCTTCGCGCAAGCGCGGGATCGCGCTCAATATATTTTTGATATTCTTTCAAAGTTGTAGCGCCAATCGCGTGAAGCTCTCCTCTCGCAAGCGCGGGCTTTAACATATTGGAAGCATCAATAGCCCCTTCGGCGGCGCCGGCTCCGACAATAGTATGCAATTCATCTATAAAAATAATCACCTTGCCTCCGGCGCGTTCAATTTCGCGCATAACGCTTTTCAGCCGTTCTTCAAATTCGCCTCGATATTTAGTTCCGGCCACAAGCGAGCCAAGATCAAGCGCTATTAATTCCTTTTCTTTTAATAGCTCCGGCACGTCGCCTTCAGCGATTTTCCTCGCAAGGCCTTCTACAATCGCCGTTTTTCCGACTCCGGCTTCACCAATCAATACGGGATTGTTTTTAGTCCGCCTCATTAAAACCTGCATTATGCGTCTGATCTCATCTTCCCTGCCAATAACCGGATCGAGTTTTCCCTGCCGCGCTAAACGAGTAAGATTTTTCGAATATCGCTCAAGCACCGTAAGCTTCATCTCTTGATCAACTTCGCTCACTTTAAGCTGGCCTCTTACCTCTGACAAAATTCTTAAAACAGTTTCCTTTTCAATTCGAAAACGGCCCAAAATTTCTTTGGCTTTGGAATTCGCTCCGAGAAGGCCGAGAAAAAGATGCTCAATGGAAATATTATCGTCTTTAAGCGCAACCGATGAACGATGAGCCTCTTCAAGAACCCTTCCCAAATCCGGCGTTAAATAAATTTGCGGATAGGGCATTACCACATTTGCCCTTGCACCGCCGTCAATCGCGTCAAGCGTCGAATCTGTCAGAAGCGCCATATCAACTTCCATTTTTTCGAGAATTGAAATTACCACACCCTCATCCTGCAAAAGCAGGGCGGCCAAAAGATGCGCAGGCTCAATCTGATTTTGTCCGCGCTCAATCGCGAGCTCATGCGCTCGCCTTATCGCATCTTGCGCTTTTGAAGTGAAGTTATGAAATGGCGGCATATTATTATCTATTAATTATAAACGAAAATCTTCCATATTTCAAGCCAAACAGCCGAAGAAGATATATTTTACCAGTCTAAAAGAAAATTTACCCCGTTAGAAGCAGGACGTCCCATGGCTTGCCACGTTAGAAACCTAGCTATAGCGAGAATGAAGCCCGTTATATTTTTCTTTCTCCACAAGCCAGAAGTTTCTAACGGGGCTTGCCAAATTGACAAATACTGGAAGGTCTTTAGCGAAAGCGAAATTTTATGCTCCACGTGAGCTTCTAACGGGGTTTACAACGACGGCCGTTCTGCCAACTGGACCTCTACTTCAAACTCTTTTGAATCTCTGAGGATTTTAAGCCTAACTTTGTCACCGACTTTTTTTCTAGATATAAGATCGCCCAAAGTACTGTCTTCAGTAATTTTGACACCCCCAAACTCAAGAATAACATCCCCGTCTCGAAGTCCAGCCTTAGCCGCGGGCCCATTAGGAAGCACGGCCGACTCACTCTCTTCAGTTATAAGAAGAGCTCCGTAATCTACGCCAAGCTTTCTCTCTTCTTTAAGAGCCGAAGTGATCATAATATATCTTACTCCTAAAAAAGGGTATACTATTTTACCAAGCGCCTTCACATCTTCGACGGCCTTTCTGACAGAGTTTATGGGAATAGAAAATCCGATATTTTCAGCGCCTTGGGCCATGGCGACATTTATCCCAATTGCCCTTCCGGACAAATCAAGAAGAGGCCCGCCGGAATTTCCCGGATTAATGGCAGCGTCAGTTTGAATCACCTGCCCAATGCGTTCAGGTCCTGAAGATGAGCCCGACGCAACAATAGTCCGATGAAGTCCGGATATCACGCCGACTGAAACTGTATTCTGAAATTCGCCGAGCGCATTGCCAATGGCTACAACCGTTTGCCCGACCCGATTTTTATCCGAATCGCCAAGCGGAATAAAAGTAAATCCGCTTCCTTCAACTTTTAAAACCGCGATGTCCTGAATTGGATCGCGCGCTAAAATTTTTGCCGGATATTTTTTCCCGCCGTTGGTAATCACGGTGAATTCCGCGCCCGCTTCGTCAATTACATGCCGGTTTGTAACAACCATGCCGTCGCCGGAGACAAAAAATCCGGAACCGGCAGAGACTTGTTTTCTTTCGGTTCCCTTTTTTCTATACTGCGGGATAAGAAAGCCCTCCGGAAGAAACTGATCAAAAAATTCATCGCCTTCGTACGGATTTATGAAATACTGCTCAACAACCGGAACATCCTTGGTCGCGATTACGCTTACAACGGCAGGTGAGGCGTTCTTGACAAGTTCTATGACCAAATCTTCCTGCGAGGCCGGAGACTTTCCTAATATGGGGGTTGACTCGCCAGTATCCGACTTTTCAACAATTCTTTCAATAATCCGCGGAACACCGCTGTCTGGATTTCGCAGAACAATGGAAACAGAAACAAGGCCAGTTATGAGCGAAGTCACAAAACTAACCAGCAAAACCAGAACTATTACTTGTTTGCGCGTTAAATTTTCCATATTTTTTTGAGTTTAGTTTTTGTGATATTTTACGGATTTGAAGACAAAAAATCCGCAAGCCCCAGCCCTTTACCTTTTTTGATTATTGAATCAATATAGGAGCTTAAAAATATAAACTGTTTTCGCTCCGCGGTGGTTTTCCCTTCCGTCAGTCCGACGAACAGGCCAGAAATCTTGCCAGTATAAACGTCGAGGAAAATCCCGCCGGAAGAGCCGTGCTGGGCGGAAAGTTCTCCTTTTAGATAAGCGCCTTCCGCATTGGCCGTGTCATCATCAATGGTTATTAATTTATCAACCGTTCCAATTGTAAAAAGAAGTGTGGTATTTGCGACCAGAGTCTGGGACCCCAAAAATTCGCTCGGATAACTTAACGAATAAAGCGAATCCCCGTCCTTAGGACGGTAAAAAGGATCAAATTCAAAATATTCAAAATTCTCGGGAAGGTTTCCGCCGGAAACAAGAGAAGTGATTTTCAATATCGCGGCGTCATTAACCGGAACGTCGGAATCGTTTATTTTACTCGCTTGCTCTGGTAAATAAATTATTTTTGCCCTCGCAAGATCATAAGCCGGAGAGCCTCTTCGCAAAATACAGCTAACCCCTTCCTTGTCGAAATATTCCGCGAGATGCCCGTTAGTTAAAATATATCCCTTTGGATGGACTATCGCGCCCGAACCCAGAATATACGTGTTTTTATTACTGTCCTCGCAAAGTATATTGACCATCGCCAAAACCGCTTTTTTCCAAATCTCATCGGATTTCATCGCCTCGGGAACAACAGGGATAACTTGATTTTGGGCGGGCTGTCCTAAATCCGGCCCCGCCTCCTCTTTTTTCGGCAAAATATCTTCTTTTGGCTCTACCTTTTTTTCCACCTTCGGTTGAGGCTCTTCTTTAATTGCAATACCGCCGTTTTTTTCTACGGAAATCTCATCCTCTATAAAAATGGAATCATTAACCTCCTTATCTTCATACTTAACGGACTTTTGCCCGAGAAAATAAGCCAGACCCAAAATAAGGAGAACGGATCCGGAAATGACGACGATAAATAAACTTAAGAATTTATTTAAGTTCATCGCATTTAAACAGCCACAACTTCCGTAACGCCTTCGATCTTTGATTTTAATATTTCCTCAACTCCTGCTTTAAGCGTAAGCGTTGAAAACGGACAGCCCTTGCAAGTTCCTTCAAATCTGATGCTGACAACTCCGTCTTTAAAACCTTCATATGTAACGGAACCCAAATGAAGCGCCAATATCGGCTTAATGTCTTTTTCAATAATTTCATTTATTTTTTTCTCGATATCAATCATAATTTTTCCCCAAACCGGGCTTCAACCACACTCCAATCAATCGCATTAAAAAAAGACTGGACGTAATCCGCTTTTTTGATTCCATAATCAAGCGTATACGCATGCTCAAACACATCCAAAACTAAAAGCGGCGCCGCTCCGCTAAGATGCCCCGCGTCATGCTCATTAACCCAAACATTAAATAATTTTTTGCTGATCGGATCATAATATAAAATAGCCCATCCGATGCCGCGCATAAATCCTATTGTCTTAAAATCTTTTTCCCAATTTTCGTAACTGCCGTAAAGCTTGCGCATATTTTCAAAGAGCCCTCCTGCCTGACTCAATGCCGCGCCTTCTTTTTTCATGTTTCCAAAATAGAGCTCATGAAGCCGCATGCCGTTAAATTCCCAGGCAAAACGTCTGGTTAACTCCGCATAGCTGGGCATTCCCATTTTCCCATCTTTTAACAAAGTTTCTAACTCCTCAATCAACAAATTGACGTTCTTCACGTAGCCTTGATAAAGGGTAAAATGATTTTTTAAAAGATTGTCGGAAAAACCGGCAGTTCCGAGAAGATGATCAAAATTTTTTGCTTCAAATGATTTCATATTTTTTAATAATTATGGGTAAATTTGATTGCCGTTTTCGTCGAATAAAAAAATGGCTTTGGTCGGACAGGACTGGGCGGCCAGGAGAATCGTGTCATTGTCCGCTCCGTTCTGGTCAACCACAAACGCCTTATTCTCATCGTCTAGAGCAAAAACCCCCGGGGCTATCGCTACGCAGGAAGCTGCTCCAATGCACAAATCTCTGTCAACAATAATTTTTGCTATTTTGGGAGTTTTTTTCCCTTGCTCATCCATCTACTTATTTTATCCGTAGTACTTCTCGCTGTAAAATCTGATCAAGGCCTCGACATCGGTCCTAACCCCATCTGAAGCGCCCACCCCAACCTTCAACTTCTGCTGAACTTCCTCAAAAGTTCTAGCGCCCTCCAGCACCGCCTCTTCAATATCCTTATCCGTAATATTAAAACGCGAGTCAACTACTCGCGAGCCGCTAACAATCACCCTGTGATTCTGGCCGGTCTTGCGAAAATAATCGTTGGCCGTTTTTAGAAAAGCTTTGTCGGCAAGAACCGAGCAGTGAACCTTCCTCGCGGGAAGTCCACCGAGTCTTTCCATCACATCCTGCGGTCTTATTTTCAAAGCCGCCGCTATCGGAAGCCCGCCATTTTCCGTAAGCATAACCGAATACATGGATGTAGCCGCGATAGCCGAAGCACACCCGAATGTTTTCCATTTCAAGTCCTTAACTCTTTCCGTCCCGGGATCAACCTTCATCCACATTTCCATCATGTCTCCGCAAGCCGGAGAACCAACAATGCCGTGGGCATCAAACTCGTCTTCCCTGGCAGGCTTTTCCAACAGCAAATTGCGGGGCTTAAAAAAATGCTCTTTTACAATGTCCGAGTAATACCATTTTTCTCCGGTATATTGATTTATTACGTCTGGCTTTTTTATTTCTTCCATATTATTTATTAATAACTAATAAATTTTATTTGAAGTTTTTGGATTTTGCTTTAACTCTCAAGCCCTCTCCGGCAAATACCTCCGGCCGAGACATGCTTTGTGCGTCAGGATCAAGATTAATCGGCGAAACAATCCTCAGCCACTCAACTTTTTCTTTCATCTTTTGAATCACGTAATCAATTTCTTTTTTTGTAGTTTTTTTACCGAGAGTAAAACGCATGGAGCCGTGCGCGAACTCATAAGGCTTGCCCAATGCGAGGATCACGTGCGAAGGATCGAGAGATTCTGACGTGCAGGCCGAACCGGTTGAGAAAGCAATGCCCTCGGAGTCCAAAGCGAGAACAAGTGATTCGCCCTCAATATCAAGAACAGAAATATTTATATTATTAGGAAGCCGTTTTGTCGCGTGGCCGTTTAAAACAACTTTGGGAATTTCCATTGTCGCTCTGGAAATAAAATAGTCGCGCAGTTTTGTGAGTCTTTTCGCTTCTTTAGTTTTTTCCTCCTGCGCTATCCGAAGCGCTTCGGCCATCGCGACGGCAAACGCGACATTTTCCGTACCGGAGCGAAGTCGCCCTTCCTGGCCGCCTCCCAAAATCTGCGGCATTAATTTTATGTTTTGTTTTTTATACAAAAAACCCACCCCTTTCGGACCATAAATTTTAGAAGCGTTAATGCTCATCAGATCAACCCCCAAGCGATCCACGTTCAAATCCAAATAACCAGACGCCTGACAAGCATCGGTATGAAAAACCAGTTTACAGTTTTTAGTTTGCAGTTTATAGTCACGTATAACTTTCCCGATCTCGGCTATCGGCTGAATAGTGCCAATTTCATTATTCGCATACATTATGGAAACAAAAACCGTATCAGGCCGAAGAGCTTTTTTGACGTCTTCCGCATTAATTACGCCGTCGCCGTTAACCTGGATATAGGTAACATCAAATCCGCGCTTCTGCAAATCCTCGATGGGCTTCAAAACAGCGTGATGTTCAAATTTAGAAGTAATTAAATGGCCGCCCCCCAGCATTTTAAGCGCTCCCAAAATAGCCAGATTAATTGATTCAGTCCCGCCGGATGTAAAGATAATTTCGTCAGGCCTCGCTCCGATGATAGCCGCTATTTTTTTTCTGGATTCCTCAAGAGCTTCTTTGGCTCTCCGACCTTCTTCATAAAGACCGCCCGGGTTTCCAAAATTCGAAATCCAAAAAGGCTCCATCGCCTTTTTAACTCTCGGATCAACCGGCGTTGTGGCGGCGTAATCCATGTAAATTCTTTTAATATTTGTATTTTTGGTCATAAGCATTGAACTTTACAATTCTCCCAATAGGACATATTTCGTAAGGACGCTCGAAAAAATTTATAAGCTCGGAAACTGAAATTTTAAGATATGCCTCCTTAATGCGATATCCGCCTCCATTACCCCTTCGCGATTCTATCCATCCGGCTTTTTTTAATTCTTGAGCTATTTTTTCAAGATACGCGCTGGGAATTTTATTTTCTCTGGCTATCCCTCTAACATCAATGTAATTATCAGGTAATTCCTTTAATCTTTCGATAAGCATAAGCCCGTAATCAAACCTTTTTTTCAGCATCGTTCTATACTACTAAATTAAATCGGATAAATATAGTCCGATTATAGTCGCCCTGCATGAAGAGTAAATATTGACGCGAATAAAACTTTAGACCATAAAATTAAAACAGAAAAACCCTTTATTTTTTGGGGTAATAAAAAATTTTAGAAAGTAACCGACCACAAAAAGTTTTAACTTATCCCATCTTTATTCACTTACTATTAACAGGCACACTTGAACTTATTAAAAAACTCCCCGCTCCAGATGGCCCGGAGCGGGGGTTATTTGCGTATTGCGGCGCTGCTTTTACAAAATTTAATCGTCTTCGAGTTCTTGAACTTCCTCAACCACAACTCTTCGAAGCAGTGTGCGTTGGTATGGCCCATAAAAACCGTAAACGTGGATTTTCTTGCCTGCGAGCGCGGCTGGAACCCAAAAGCGATCAGCTGGCATCATAAAATCCCGCGTTCTCCCGATTTGGCCGATCGGGAACCAAACCGGGCAAATCATTTCATCCGTACTTTTTGGCTCTCCTCTCCACTTCGCAACCAAGAAGACATGGACTTTGCATTCAAAATAGCTGTATCCATCGGGCATTTGGTTATGGAAAATAGCGATCGCGACTTTTTCCAGATCACTTTCGCAAACGAAAAGCCCGGATTCTTGCCATGTTTCCCGGACCGCCTGACTGCGGACAGATACGCCAGCTGGAACACCTCCGCCATATCCATTCCAAAAGCCTGCGCCGATTTTATGCTCCGAGGTCTCATCGGAAGTGGTTGGCTTAAGGCCCAGCAAAACTCTCTCATCTTGTCTTATCGGAAAGACAAGCGTCGCCTTATTTAAAATTTTTTGAGAACGCATTGATATTCCTTTCCTTTTTAGGGCTTTTTCAATTTGACTTTAGCCCGCCTACGGTCTCAAGTCAAATAAATCCAAGACATAAATTCCCGCGAGTTAACTAAACACACTTGTCTAAACTCAAAACAGTTGCTTTGATAAGAATAAATAGAACAACAATAAGGGGGAAAGACAATGATTAGATCTTTAACACTGGCAGTTGCAATAATGGCGGCGCTCGCTTTTCAAGCCCACGGCTTCGAATCTAGCGGCACCCAAAGATTTATTAAGTTTGGCAGTCTCATTCAAGTCAATATCAATCATCCTGATAACTTCAACCTCATCATTGGCGTGTTTCTGCCAAATCCCGATAATTCAGAATCAATGGGCGATTGGTTGGGAAACGGCAGGGTTCATTTTGTAATTGGCTTCGAACTGCAGAACAAGCACGAAAGACGCGAGCCCTACCCATGCACTTACGACAAAAGGACTTGGCTAGGAAGCTGCTACGAAGTCACAGTGAAAAAAGCCGGAACGTCTAAAGTGCTAGTACTCTATGGAAATGAAACACTCGGCGTACTTAAAGAAAATAAAGTACAAAAAACCATAGTTATGATAAGGCATAAAGGCGAGAACGGCGACGAAGAGCATGTTCACGAATTCAAAATAAACAACTGGGCTCCAGTGCAAAGCGCCAGCCTCAAATAATCGCCACACGTGAAGAAGTCAAAAGAATGTACCGGAAGGCCACCCGAGCTCTCCGGTATTATTCGTTTTAATCATTATTAGTTGAAATCTTAATCCCCTCTCGCCAAACCAGAAACGCCTTACCGAAAGGAAGAATCGAGGCGAAATATTTAAAACCGACAACTCTTTTTAAAAGCCACGGCAGAAAACCTGATATTTTTATAAATCCCAAATCCGCAAGCGCGTATTTTGAACCCAGAGGAACAATAAACCTCTCCTTTTTCGGACGATATTCAGGCCACGATTTGCCGATAAATTTAGACGCTATAAAACGCGCGACATAATGGCCTTGCTCCATGGCCACCTGCGCCGTCATCGGTAGCGGAGTTTTGTTTTCGGATAAAAAATAAGCAAGGTCGCCGATGACAAAAACATTTTCGCGTCCGACGGCCTGCAAATTCGAATCAACGATAATGCAATTATTTTTGTATAGCTTCAATCCCTTTAATTTCTCCAAAAAACAATTTGGCCTGACTCCGGCCGTCCATATCAGTAAAGAAAATTTTACAACACGGCCATCTTTTAAAATAACCTCTTTCTTCTTAACATCAGTTATAAAACTTTCAAGCTCAACTTTAACGCCCAATTTCTCAAGCCGCCTTTTTGCTTTCTCGGAAAACCATGCGCCCGCCCTTCCCAAAAGCGCCCCCGACCCCTCCAAAACCGTGACAGAAACATTTTTGGCGGGATGATTATAAAGTTTAGCTAATTTCTTTATGACAACGCCCAATTCGCCGGCAAACTCGCATCCGGTAAACCCACCTCCCCCGATAACAATGGAGACAACGTCATTTTTGCCCGATGTCTCAAAAGCCTCGTCTAAAGTGCTTCTGATATTCAGCGCGTCATAAGTTGTTTTAATTTCCAATCCTCTTTCATTTAAATGGGGGATGGCGCAAAAATTCGTCTCCGAACCCAAAGCGATCACAAGATAATCGTAATGCAGATGCCCCTCTTTAAGTAAAACCCTTTTTCGTTTAAAATCCACGTCTTGAACTTCCGACTGTATGAATTTGAGATTTGCCCTTCCAGAAAAAATATCCTTAAAAGGCAGAGCAACGCTAGAAGCAAGCTCAAGATACTCTTCCCTCCCAAGCGGCTCTTTTGGAACAAAAAGAGCCGCGGAAAGCTCATAATAATCAGCGGTGTAGGAATGAAATTTATTTCTATCAACCAGAACAATTTTGGCCGAAGGCGCCCATTTAGACAAATCCAAAGCCGCCCTTACCCCGCCAAAACCTCCTCCCAAAATAACTACTTGTTTTACCTCAGCGCTTGGGATTGTATTTTGAACCGATTTTTTGGGTTCTCTTTTTTTAGTCTCGGTCCTTACCGGAATATTGTATGTTTTAACTCTTGGCATAATCGCGGCTCCTTAAATTTATTTTACATTAAAAAAAGTCCCAATGAAGGGATAAATCAGGAGGACACCACGACAAGACTGGAGTGTACTGGACGGATACATAGGTAACACTCCGCCCCGCAGCCGCGCCATCGCTTTGAGACGACTTGGCTGGCGTTATTAAGGAAAGTTTTTTATTTCCAAAATGGAAATAAAAAATGGTAAGGTAAGCAAATTTTTGATAAAATGCACATATGCAAATAAACTGGCATTCAATCTCACTCGCAGAAGTTTTTTCCGAAACGAAAGGCAGAAAAGAAGGACTTACTACTGTTGAAGCAATAAAAAAACTCAAAGACTCTGGACGAAACACCCTTCCTCAAGAAAAACCTTATTCCAAGATACGGCTTTTTTTGCGTCAGTTTAATAGTCCGTTGATGTATATTTTGCTTACGACCGTTATTATTTCTTTTTTATTAAAACACTACTCGGATACCACCTTCATCATTGTTGTTTTACTCATTAACACCACCGTTGGTTTTTATCAAGAAAATAAAGCCAATAAATCGCTTCTTGCCTTAAAGAAAATGGTAAAGATTGTGGCGAAGGTTTGGCGGGATGGCGATAAAAAAGAAATTGATAGCGAAGAATTGGTGGTTGGCGATGTGGTTCTTTTGAAAGCTGGAGACAAGATACCGGCAGACGGTCGTATCATTGAAACAAAAAACTTAAAGATAAACGAAGCAAGTTTAACGGGCGAATCGCAAGCGGTTGAAAAGAAAATAGGAAACGACCTTCCTAGATCTACTCCCCTCCCAGAAAGGATAAATATGGTTTTTATGGGTACGATTGTAGAGGAAGGACGAGCCACAATTGTGGTTGTCGCCACTGGCATTAATACGCAAATCGGCGAAGTCGTGTCACTGCTCAAAGAAACCAAAGAACGCAAAACCCCACTTCAGCAAAAAATCGCTACGCTTTCAAAAATTACTGGAGCGTTTATTCTTTCCATCATTTTTGCAATTGTCATTATCGGCTACTTCACGGGAAAATCTTTTGCCGATATTTTTGTTGCTTCGTTGGCCCTCGCAGTTTCGGCAATACCCGAAGGATTGCTCCCAGCCATTACCGTCATACTTATTTTAGGTATGCGGCGTATTTTCAAACAGAAAGGCCTTGTAAGGAAACTCGCCGCAACGGAAACTTTGGGAAGCGTAACTGTTATTTGCACCGACAAAACAGGAACTCTTACGGAAGGTAAAATGCGGGTGAGTCATATCTTAACGAGTACAAGAGAGTTATTAAGTGATCATATCAACGGACTTGCCAAAGGCGAAAACGCGAACGGCGTTGAATCGCATATCTCGGCGTTGAAAATTGCTACTTTAGCAAACGACGCTTTTATAGAAAATCAAGAGACGGAATTGCAGGAATTGGTGGTGCGAGGCAGGCCAACCGAGCAAGCTCTGCTTCTGGCAGGCATGCAATCGGGGCTGAATAAAAAGGAACTCGAAAAACAATACCCGGTGCTCGACAGAATTTCTTTTGAATCGGACTGCAAGTTTGCCGCAACGCTTCATCGCAAAAATGAGAATCAAAATGCTCTTTATATTATCGGAGCTCCAGAAGAAATAATCGCCCATTCCGTTGATTTGGATGTTGACGGTAGAAAAGAAAAATTAGGCACAACCGAAGCGAATAAATTGATAGAAAAGCTGGAAACGCTTACCCAAAAAGGGTTGCGTGTCCTTGCTTGCGCGCATAAGGATTACGATTCTAAAACCAAATACCGGAATCTTACCGAATTAGTAAAAAATCTCTCGCTTGTTGGTTTTATCGCCCTCAAAGACCCGCTTCGCCAAGACGCTAAGGAATCAATTACCATTACCAAAAAAGCGGGTATCCGTAGCGTTATTGTTACGGGAGACCATAAACTTACCGCCAAAGCCATTGCCGAAGAAATTGGCCTTGAGACGAAAGACGAAAATATAATTGAGGGCAAAGAGTTGGAAACAATAAGCGATAACGAGTTAAAAGAAAGAGTAAAACATATTTCTATCTACGCTCGCGTATCTCCACGCCATAAATTAAAAATTGTTGATGCGCTTCAGGCAAACGGTGAGGTGGTCGCGATGCTCGGTGATGGAGTAAATGACGCCCCAGCTCTAAAATCGGCGGATATTGGAGTAGTGGTTGGTTCGGGTACGGATGTGGCGAAAGAAGTGGCTGATCTGGTTTTATTGGATGATAATTTTAAGACAATTGTAAAATCAGTTGAACAAGGTCGGGTTGTTTTTGAGAATGTTCGGAAAGTGTTTGTGTATTTGGTGGCCGACGACTTTTCCGAATTATTTTTGTTTTTAGGAGCTATGACAATGGGCTTTCCACTTCCCTTGCTTCCAGCCCAAATCCTTTGGATAAATCTTATTGAGGACGGGTTCCCGGACATTGCCCTTACCACAGAACAGGAAACAAAAGGAGTGATGGACGAAAAACCGCGAAATCCTAAAGAGCCGATATTAAATAAACCAATGAAGTACTGGATGGCCGCCATATTTTTAATTACGGGTTTAGCGGCATTTCTTTCCTTCTTTATCCTTTGGAAATTAACTGGCGACCTTCACAAAACAAGAACTATAGTATTTGCCCTTATGTGTTTGGATTCTTTAATCTTTGCCTTCAGCGTCCGTTCATTCAAAAGAATAATTTTCAGAAAAGATATATTTTCCAATCGCTATCTTGTCGGTGGAGTGACCATTGCTTTTCTTTTACTCATTGGTGCCATATATCTTCCGTTTCTGCAAAAACTTTTATCTACCCAGCCGTTGGGTATAGTGGAGTGGCTAATAATTTTTGGCATTAGCACGATAGAAATTTTGTTAATTGAGTATTCAAAAATAAAAGTATTTCGTAAAAATACGCAGACAAGTCAATATAGAAATCTTGCCGTGAGTGGATAAATAAAATATCATTATAGAGAAAGGTCGCGAGATTAGCTTAATTAAATCCAAAACAACTATGGCAGAAGAAAATAATTGTCCAAAGTGCGAACATGAACATAAAAACCCAGACGGGGCTTGTAGTTGCGGTTGTCAAGAAGGCAAGAAATAGAATGCTGGCACCTTTGCGTAAATCCACCCGTCTGGAATGACAGGGCGGATTTTTCATAATAACGCCAGCCAAGTCGTCTCAAAGCGATGGCGCGGCAGAAGTGGGGTGTGTGGCGCCCCGAAGCAGAGCGAATCTCGCTACGAGGTAAAAATTCCGCCGCTCACGAGCGTCCGAAGCCCCGCTGCCCCGCGCGGTTGAGCGCAGAGCCAAGCAGAAAAATTAGTGGCGCGCGCAAAATCAAAAATTGTAAAGAAAGTTTTTCTGCGAGGCAGTGCCGTTTCGCGGCACGGCGGTGGGGCGGAGTGATTAGATTTTTTCAAGAATTTTTGATAAAGCAAATCCAAGCGGTGTTGTAAATACACTCCGATAACAAACGGGTATCAGTTTTAATTCTGGAGCCACCTCTCGGATTCGAACCGAGGACCTTCACTTTACAAAAGTGTTGCTCTACCGCTGAGCTAAGGTGGCTACTTTAACTTTTTCTTCCTTTCTCTTTTCTTCGACTGAACTTGCAGAGAATCAACTTCAGGTTCATCTGATTTTTCTGTAAAAGCAGACGGCTTTACTTCAATCCCATCCGCTTCTTTACCAAAGGTCAAACTTAAATTAGATTCGGGACCCGCGTCTTCTTCTTCGTTCACGTGCAAAGATTTTGCCCCGTTCAAATCTTCCCAATATTCCGATTTTTCAGAAACGTCCAAATTTGTATGCCTGCCTCTCATATCTTCGGACAGACGCTTAAGCCGTGTCTCAAACCGCAATACCGTAAGCCTTGTTCTTATAATTGTTTTCTCACAGGATTTCCAAAAGCGCGGCATTATCGCTCGATCCACCCATGATTTTACTGGCGATATGTAATTCTCCTTAAAATCATCCCTCAACGGTCGGGAAACCTTAAGGCCCATCTGCAATTCTGAAGGAGAAAGCCGTTCGACAGCTAAATAGCGTCGGCCGAAAACAAGCAAAATTCCGGCGGATGATAAGGCAAAAATAGTCGCGAAAAAAAACATAAATTTTACTTAAAGCTCTAATCTGGCGAAATTCGAAATTTCAATTTTCTCTCCAAACTTGCCGATCATCTCATTTAAATAATCGGCGACGGTTTGCGAGGAATTCTTTATATACATCTCGCCAAGCAGCCCGGAGATATTTTCAGGCGCGGTTGCGGCAATTTGCATGGCAATTTCTTTCGCGAAATTTTGAAATTCCGGGTTTCTCGCCACAAAATCAGTCTCGCATTTCAGTTCCACCAAAACCCCTATTTTGCCGCCATGAACATAACTCTGGATTATTCCTGTTTTAGTTTCGCGTCCTTCCTTTTTTAACGCGAGCGTCGCGCCTACTTCCTTTAAAAGGGAAAAGGCTTTTTCCAAATCTCCGCCCGCGTCTTCAAGGGCCTTTTTACAGGCCATTACTGAAACGCCGGACTTTTCCCTTAATTCCTGAATTTTCTCTTTTGATGCCGATATCATGCCGTCTTATTATTTGCCAAAGTAAAACCTTCTTTCCAAGCCCGAGCGAGCCTCTCCAGAAGATATCCAACGGAAGATGGAGAAGAATCATTGGCCGGAATCGGATAGGCTACTTTTGTAAGATCATTGTCGGAGGACAAAATCGCGATTACCGGCAATTTGACTTTAAGCGCTTCCAGAAAGGCTGTTTTTTCTTCTTTCGGATCGACAATAACAACCGCAAAAATTTCGTTCTTTATATTTTCAAGGCCCGAAAGATAACGGCTCAAATCCTGAATTTCCCGCAAAATTTCGAGCTTCTCTCTTTTAGTATATTTTTCAAGCTCGCCCGAAGCTTGTTTCGCTTTAAGATCTTCAAAGTAGCGAAGGCGCTCTTTGATAACCTTGGCATTTGTCAGAATGCCGCCAAGCCATCGCTCGGTAATAAAAGGATGAGAAAGTTCTTTCGAAAAACCGCTTATAAAATTTCTGACGGAGGGCTTTGTCCCAACCCACAAAACAGGCTTCTTCGACTCGCCAAGATTTTTTAAAAAATCCTCGGCTTTTCTCAAACTAACTCTCACATTTTCCAAATCAAATATCTCGACATTTGATTTTATGCCATAGATAAAAGGAGACATTTTCGGGTGGCGCCTTGAACGCGAATACGCAAAATGCACGCCAGCCCTGAACATTTCTTCCAATTCTTTGTCTTCTTTCACATCCACAGGGGCGTCAGCAGACGCCCCGACTTTTATTTCCGAATCGAGATTCATGCCAACCAGTTTAGCCTGAATTAAAAAATATGGCAATGGGCTTATTCTGAACCCAGCCAACAGATATTGCCCTTTATGATAATTTCTGTTAAACTCTCGTGTATGAAACAAGATATCCATCCGACGTATTTTCGCGAAGCAAAAATTAAATGCGCTTGCGGAAACGTCCTGACAGTGGGCTCAACAAAAGAAAAAATCGACATTGAGGTTTGCTCGGCGTGCCACCCATTCTACACCGGCAAAGGTAAATTGATAGACAGCGCCGGAAGAGTCGAAAAATTCCGAGCTAAAGTTAATTTAGCCAAATCGCGGTCAGCCAAAAAAATCGAGCACAAAAAATCCTCAAAAAAGAGAAAATAATTGGTAATGGAAAACGTAATTCTTGAAATCAGAGCCGGCGCTGGCGGGAACGAAGCCTCCATATTTGCACGGGAGCTTTTTCGGATGTATCAGATTTTTTCAGGAAAACAGGGCTGGAAGTTCACGGTCCTTGACGACTTGATTGCTGAAATTTCGGGCGAAGCAATTTACAATAAGCTCAAGCAAGAATCCGGCGTACACCGCGTGCAAAGAGTTCCAAAAACCGAAAAGGCAGGAAGAATCCATACATCAACGGCTTCTGTCGCAATTCTTCCGGAACCCACCCAAAAAGAAATAGAAATAAAAGAATCCGACTTGGAAGTAACCTTCTCAAGAGCAGGCGGGCCCGGCGGACAGAACGTAAATAAAGTGGAAACAGCCGTGCGCATTTTGCATAAGCCGACCGGCGTAATCGTGCAGTCGCGCGAGGAAAGATCGCAAATGAAAAACAGGGAAAAAGCCCTATCTATTTTGCGCGCAAAACTTTTTGATGAAAAAAGAAGGAAAGAAGCGGAAGCTCTTTCCAAGGAACGCAGGGAGCAAATCGGCACCGCGGACAGATCAGAAAAAATCCGTACTTATAATTTTATGCAGGACCGTATTACGGACCACCGCATAAAAAAATCATGGCACAACATCGAGCGCATTCTGGACGGAGATATGGAAAATGTGATCAAGGCTTTCCAGAAATAAAATACCGAAGCGAATTGTTCGCGAATAGAGCATTCTGGCTGGCGAACTAATGAATTTTTGCAAACATAGTGAAAGGCGAATAGAAAATCAAAGAGCTGAATAGAAAAATTGCACTAAACCTTAAATCCCACATCAAATTGATAGTGGGATTTAAGGCGACCAAAGGGAGTTTGCAATTTTTCGTGTCAAAATTTATATGAGGCTCTTATGATTTGCATGAGACGAAACTCAGTTTGCAAAAATTCATTAGTTCGCCAGTTAAAGCTTTGTTTTGCAAAAATGATAACTCGCTAACCCTACCTCTTCGCCACCTGATTTAGAATATCAATCTGATCCTGATATTTGGAAGCAAAACTCATCACATCATCGCCGTAAAAACGATAAGAAGGATTTTTCCAATTCGATCCCGCGAGATATTTCAAGGCGGCTGTGTGTTCTGCTGAATAAGTTCTCGCGCCAGCACCGTTATCGCGCAAAAGAAGAGCCGATGCCACAAAAGCATCAAGTGGATTCCAAGGGTTAGCCGGACTATTTCCGGTGATTCGAGAAACTGCGTTTTCATAAAGCACCCATGTAGTAGGTATAAACTGCGCCGGCCCCATAGCTCCTCCGCAATAGCCATACCAGGCTTTTTTGGAAACAGGCATGTCGTCCGGATTTAAGCCCAATTTCGTTGTTATGCTTTTAAAAACATCCTTCTGCTTCGCGCATCTCGAATGCGACAAATCAGTCTGCCAATTTCCCGTCCCAACATTTGCCCCGAGGTTTGATTCCTCGGTGATTATACCCAAAAGAAATGCCGGTCTGATTCCGACTGCCTTCTCTGCAACTGCCGCGTATTCAAGAGCTCGCTCAAACGGAATTGAAGCCGAGCCGTTTAGCGCGAAAAGCTGGGACCTGATCGAAGCCGCGTCCTTTGTTCTGTCGCTTACGAGTTTTTTATAAGCCTTTTCTTGATTGCGCGTTGTTGTCAGAATTTTTTTCTTCTCGCCTTCTCTTTCTGAAATTCGCTTTCTTTCAAGTTCTTGGATAGTTTTGAGCTGAACCTCTTCGGCTTTTCTTTCTTCCAAATTATCTTTTTCTTTCGAGACACTATCCTTATTCACCTTTATTTCATTAAACGAATCCTGAAGAGAACGCTGGACAATATCAAACGAATCCGCTTCCACAAAAAAATCGGAGAGCGAATCATGCGCAAGCACGATTTCAACCAAAGAAGCGTCGTCAATTTCATAAAGACGCCTTAAAAGCTCGGCCAAAGATTTCTTTTCCCGATCAATTTTATCGTCAAGCGAGACAATAACCTCTCCCTTTTCGGAAATCGCCGACTGCAAGCCGGATATTGCGATATCCCTCGCCCGAATTTCCAATTTAGCCTTGTTTATTTGAGCATCAAGAAGAGAGATGTCCCTTTCAAGACTTTTGGCTTGCGTTTGCTTTGATGAAATTTCACCGCTAAAAACCTCGATCTGCTTTTCCAGTTCAGCCAATTCCGCTTCAAGTTCCGCCCTTCTTTTTATAACCGTCGAAGGATCGGGAGTTTGAGCAAAAATTTTAATCGCCGGAAATATTAAAGTCAATAAAAAAAGGCCTAAAAATACTGCTGAAAATATACGGCCAAATCCTGTAAATCGCATATAGTTATATTATAGCAGACGGAATAAATACGTCTTCTTTACAAGTTAAAAATTTAAACGCAAATCCCGCGCCTATTTATAAAGCGCGGGATTTTACTCTGTGGCTATAATTTAAGATTTTTTCTCTTTTTTCTCGGGTTTTTCTGCTTTCACAGGCTTCTCTAGTTCCACTCCTTCTTCAATCTCACCTTCTTTTTCTTTCTTCTTTCCTCCAGTAACCTCTATCTGGTCGAGTGCCAAAGCCGGAGCTGTTTCTTCTTCAGCCTTAAGCTCTTCTTCGGTTCTAGGCGCTTCTACGATCACAATAATTTCTTCAAGTTCTGTGAGAGCTTTAACGCCTGAAGGCAATTTAAGATCGCGAACAGTCAATTTATCTTCAAGATTTCCCAGTTTAGAAATATCAACTTTAATCTCATGCGGCAAATCTTTGGGCAAGGCCTCAATTTCAATTTTATGCGCGACTTTAACCAAAATCCCGCCAAAATTCTTCACGGCTGGCGATTCGCCTACATATTCCAAAGCAACTTCAGCTTTAATGGGTTTATCCATGCGCACTTCAAGAAAATCAATATGTAAAGGCTTATCTTTTATCGGATCTCGAGCCACTTCATGAATAAGCACATTTCTTTTATCTGAACCAATTTCAAGTTCGACAAGACTGGATTCACCAGCCTGCCTGAAAACCCGCTCAAAATCCTTTAATTCCAGCTCCAAAAGGACATTTTCCTTTCCGGCTCCGTAAATAACAGCCGGAATTTTGCCTTTTTCGCGGAGATGGCGCGTATTTTTACCCTGTATTTCGCGCTTTTCAGCCTTTATTGAAACCATTAAAAAATTCTAATTCAAATCTTAAAATAAATCAACCGCGCTATCAAAACGATTCGAGGCGGGTGAAAATTGATTACACCCGCCTCGGTTATGCTTGGCACTTCACACGAAACTTTTCGTGACTAAATTTTATACAAGGTCTATCCCAACATATCTCCCCCAAAGCTTTCCCTTGTAATGAACAAATTCGAACCCCTGCCCCTTATATGTCTTTCTAAGCTTGGTCACTGCAGTTGAAGCCGTTTTGTATTTGTCATAGCTCTGAAGCCGAAACCACACTCCCTTGCATTTCTGCAGAGCGGCTATTATCAACTTCCATTTAGCTTGTCTTTCATACTCGAATGCTTCGGTCGGTGGGCTTTCTCTAATCAGGCCCTCTGTGGAAAAATTCTTAGTGAGAAAACAAGGGTGCCGCCTGTGTTCTTTTTTTGATTGCATGGCAAAGATCTCCTTATTAGCTTGAAATTCGATTTAAAATAAAAATAGCACTTCCGCGCTATTTAATCCAGACTTAATCTTTATATTATTTTCTACCAATCCACCATTTTTTAATCGCTTGGAGAGTTTGGGTTGATAAAAAAATCCTATCGCCGGAACTAACGCGCCGAGTAAAAAATTATTAACGCCAATAAAATATAATTGCGCTCCTTGATAGCCTCGATTTCCTTTTCCAAATTTTCGATTTTTTGATCCATTTTAGGTTTGACTTTTTTACTTCTACTGAGTTATATTATTAGTATCACCAACGGAAAAGATTACCCTATAAGGTTTCGTCCTTATAGGGCCTTTTCTTTTTATAGGCCAATTTAGCTTCTAGATCATTCATGAACCGGAGATAAGGCCGACAAATCCTAAACTTTAATAAAGCAGAAAATTTATACTTATTCGGAATTAATAGAGCTTTTATTTTCTTCTGTTCAATTAAATATTTGACTAAGCAATAAAAATCTCCGTCTCCAGTTACGATTAAAGCTTTATCATAATTTTTATATTCAATCATCGCCTGAAGCACCAGCTCAGCATCACAATTGCCTTTTGTAGTTCCATCTTTATATTTTAGCGTTGGTTTAAAAATACAAATAAATCCCGCTTCCTGGAGAGATTTATAAAGATCATTATTGCCCTCTACAAAACCTATGAACAGAAAGGCTTCTGAAATCGAATATTTTTCTAAAAGATACTTGCGAAATCTTTTGAAATCCAAAGCCCAACCAAGTGCCCTAATACTTAAATTGAGATTCTGGCTGTCGATAAAAGCGTAATTGTTTTCTTTCGATCTATCCATAATTTATTTTAGCAAATTTCCCATGAAGGTATATATGAATTGCTTTCCCCTCTAAAGCTTCCTCGGCCTTCGTAGCTTTAGTTCTACTTCATAGCAGTGCTACTGCGCAGAACGCACTTGGCTTGAGCTTGTCGAATCATTTTTTATCTGCCACGATTTATCCTAGAAGATTTCAATCGTAAACCCCGTTAGAAGCTCACGCAGGGCATTAAACCCAATGTTCGCTAAAACCCGACCAGCATTCATCCCTATGGCAAGCCCAGTTAGAAACTCCTCGTTTGTGGAGCAAGGAGAATGTGACTGGCTCTACCACCGCTATGACTAGGTTTCTAACGGGGCAAGCCACGTGGCGTTCTGCTTCTAACGTGGTAAAAGCAAAAAGGAGCCACGGGTGGGACTCCTTTTTTGGGGCCGATTGACGGCTGAATTTTACTGTTGCAAGCGGGTCATTTCCTTAATAATTCGCTGTTTAATTACGCTCGGAAATATCGGATCGATGGATTTGGAATCTATAACGAATTTCAATTCCCCCTCGATTGACGTACGCTTGCAAACGGCGCGAGTGGCGAGCTCGTGAATTACGCGCATTGCACGAAATTTGATATTTGGCGCCTCCGGTTGGGGATCAAGAAAATCACAGAGCTCTTGCCAGATTGCTTTGGGCAGACCCTCCTCAAGCTTTTTTAAGTATGACATGGCATTCGCCGCATTTAATGCCGCGAGTTTCGCGATACATTTTATACACGCTGTTCCGTCTGGAGGGAAACCAGAATGCTGGCAATGATGTTCTTCGCACCAATATCCATACTTCTTCGTGCATTCAAAGCACCCAAACATTATGCGCTCACCATTGTGATAGATATTCAAATACACCAAGAAATCCGCATCGTGTTTTTCCAATTGACAGCTCAAATATTCCATAACCATCCTTTCGCCGCAAAAATTAAAGAACACTAAAATGCTATCGTATTTTTAGGAATTTTTCAAGAATCAGCCCAAGCGCGATTACCCCTCACTCAACAAAGTACGGCCGATATTTTTCATCTATTTTTACTTTCCGCTCTTTTATTGCAGAAATTTTATCTTTGTCAAACTCCACCTCCACGACAAGACCCTCCATAGTTTCAGCTGAAAAATTTTGGTCAAAAACAAAATTCCCCAGACTATATATAATGTATTTTTCTTTATAATATTCCGAAGGCTGGATCACATGCGGGTGATGCCCAATTACCAGATCAGCTCCTGAATCAACCGCCAAATGAGAAATTCTTTTTTGAAAGTCAGTGGGGGGCGCGTATTCATCTCCAAAATGAAAAGAGACAACCACTATGTCAGAATTTTTCCGCGCTTCCATTATATTTTCTTTAAATTCAGATTCTCTAAATCCTGAAAATTGGCTGAAAGCGAGAAAAGCGACGCGCGCGCCTTTAGCTTCAATTATTTTATATCTGTAATTTTCTCCAACATGGACTATTCCAGCCAAGTCCAGCCTTGAGAGAGTGTCACGAAAAGCCTCACCTCCCCAATCAAACGCGTGGTTATTAGCCACTGAAACTACGTCAAAACCAGCATGCTCTAAACCCAAGATCGCATTGGGATCCATTCTAAAAGAATAAAGTTTGCGCAAATCTTGTCCGGTATCTGAAATCGGCCCCTCGAGATTTCCAAACAATATATCATACTCACTCGTAATTTCGGCTACATACTGGAAAGGAAATTTAAAATTACCTTCAGCGTATTTGTCAATATAAAATTCCACTCCACGATCAAGCATGACATCTCCGACAAAACCCATGGTTACTTTATTTTTATTTTCTTCCCTCAACAGCAACGCCGACTGCCGCAAAATTCTTAAGCTGGCCAATCTTTCATCAATATTTTCGTAAACAATATCGCGGCCAAGAACGCTTTCAAAAACCAAACCGGAAAATTTCCGCACAAAAAAGACGGATAAAAAAAGAAAAGTTAAAAATAAAAAAGTGAATTTTATTCCCTTACGATCTATTTCCATATTTACCGTAAATTACAAAATCGGAGCTCGCTATTTAACAAGATTCGGCGGCACCCGGCCTTCTAAAGCTTCAATAATATTTTGGGCCGCAAGTTCGGCCATTTTCGCCCTTGTCTCCTCGGTCGCGGAAGCAATGTGCGGTGTTAAAATTACGTTTTCCAATTTCATAAGCTCGGGTTCAATCAACGGCTCGTTTTCAAAAACATCAAGAGCGGCGCCCTTTATGATCCCCACCTTCAGCGCGTCCGCAAGAGCTTTTTCGTCAACAATAGGCCCGCGCGAAGTGTTAACAAGATAAGCTGAAGGCTTCATTAGTTTAAGGCGATCCGCGTTTATAAAGTGCCGGGTCCCGTCCATCAACGGAACATGGACTGAAATAAAATCAGATTCTTTTAAAACCTCTTCCGCCGAAGAAAAAAACTTTGCCAAAGGAAGACCGGCCGAGTCCACTCCCAACTCTTTTTCGAATTCCTCATTCCGCTTAACGTCATAATATAAAACCTGCATATTAAATCCTTTGGCTCCATGATAAGCCACTCTTGATCCTATTCGGCCGAGCCCAACGATGCCTAATTTTTTATGCGAAAGATCAGAGCCTAACAACATCATCGGCTCCCAGCCGTGATATTTTCCGGCTCGCGCAAATCGATCCGCTTCCGCCACTCGATGCGCTATCGCGAGCATTAATGTAAAAGCGTGCTCCGCCACAGTCTGGGTTAAAACACCGGGCGTATTCGTAACCATAATATTACGCGATTTTGCCGCGGCGAGATCGATATTATCAAAACCCACCGCGTAGTTCGCGAAAATTTTGCATTGCGCCCCAGCTGCATCAAAAATATCCGCGTCAATCTTATCGGTAAGCAAAGAAAGAACAGCGTCATATTTTTCTTCTTTCAAATATTGTACGAGTTCTTCTTTTTTAAGAACCTTGTCTTCGGGGTTTAAATGAATTTCATAACCCGCGGCCTGAAGTTTTTTTATTCCCCTTTCCGGAATTTTTCTGGTTACAAAAATTTTCGCCATAATAATTTCTATTTCTTATAAAGCCTTGCCGGCCGACCCAAAAAGATTAATTTTTTCTTTTATTTTTTCCTTAAGCCCTTGAACAACCGGCTTCATTATCTTATATGGCGCGGCCTCATCTGCATCTTTTTTCAGTGATTCTTCAAGCTCTTTTCTGAACTCCATCCTCAATTCCGTGGATATATGAATGTTCGCGATTCCGGATTTTATCGCCAAGCAAATATCATCGTCGGGAATTCCCGATCCCGCGTGCAATACCATTATTACATTTTGTGAAATATCGGCGCGTATTTGTTTAATTCTGCCGATGTCAATCGCCGGCTCATCTAAAGAAATGCCGTGAATATTTCCAACCGCGGGCGCAAATCGATCTACGCCAGTAATTTCTACAAACTTTGCCGCTTCGACATGATCAGTAAGATCATTCGGCTCGATCACTATTCTCTTTTTTTGAAATTTCGACTCGCCTCTTAAATATCCGAGCTCTCCTTCTATAGAAATTATAGCGTCTTTTGCCCGCGCGTAGCGAACCAACTCTTTCGTCCCGTTAACATTTGCATCAAGCGGCATTTTTGAAAGATCGATATGAATGGAATCATAACCCGCGTCCACTGCTTTCTTTGCCGCCTCAACTGACTTTGTATGATCCGCGTTTAAAAAAATCGGGAGATTTAATTCCTCTCGAAAAGACCTGACCATGAAAACCGCCTCGCGAAGCCCGATAAAATCACGTTCTCCCTCGGAAGTTCCAGCCATGACGGGGCTATCCTCCTCCTTTGCCGCTTCCGCTATCGCCTTCAAGGTCTCCAAATTCGAAAAATTAAAATGGGGTACGGCCCATTTTTCAAAAGTTGCCCGCAAAAGTATTTCTCTTAAACCCATAATCAACTTTTGATTCTTAAACTAAATTTCTTTAGGTAAATAATCCGCCGGCGCTTCTTTGAGAAAATTTTCAAGCGCATCCATATTAAGTAGCCCTTCTCTCGCGCCGACATACTGCACAACTGACATTGAATTTATCGGGGCGATTCTTAAAGAATCCTGAATGCTTTTTCCAAGAGCCAATGACGCTATAAAGGTCGAAGAAAACGCGTCGCCCGCTCCTGTTCTTTCAAAAGGAGGTTTTGGATCTGGATAAGGCGGCATAAACCATGTTTTGGATCCGTTAAACGCGTAAGCGCCTTTTACCCCGTCCGTAATCACTACGATTTTCGGGCCAAGTCCCGCCATGCCTTTAATCAGATTTTTTATGTCACTTTCCTCGATGCCTAAAATTCTCTGCGACTCCTCTTTATTGCAAATCACAACTTCCGAACTTCTGTAAATTTCGGCGATTTTTTCCTTTCCGAATTTCATTTGAAAAGTTCCTGGCTGAAAAGCAAGTTTTATTTGAGGATGCGCCTTGAGATATTTCTCAACGTTCATGTGGAAATCGAGCGAATTTTCCGCCATCGAAGAGAAATAAATCCATTTAGGCTCTCCAATGTCCGGAAGAGCGTAATTATAAGTCTCGTGCTTTATTAAAATCGTTCTGTCGTCTTCGTACCAAAGGACATAGTGATAATTTGTCTTCTCTTTTTCGTGGACATTGATAAACTCGCCGGAAACTTTTTCTTTGGCAAGAGCCTCAATGCATTCTTTTCCGAAATAATCCCCTCCGACATTTGAAACAAAAGCGACGCTTAAACCAAGTCTTGAAGCGGCCACTGCGGCGTTCGCGCTGTTTCCTACCGCCGGAATTATAAAAACATCCTCGTAAGGAATTTTGTCAGCGAAACGCATACAGATCTCTTGAGTGCCGCGATCTATATCAACATGGGCTGCTGGGTTTTTAAGTTTGATAAAAGCGTCTGTTACGGTATCGCCAATCGCAATAAAATCAAAATTTTGAACCATAAATACTCACTTTAACCAATTTTCCGCGGTCCAACCATCAGGATCCTCGTCATAATCCACAAACCACCAAACATATCCGTCCGCATTTCTTGGTCCGCCTATAATTCTTCCCTGACTCGACTGGGACTTTTCTCCGGCAATCCGAGAACCGGCTTCCGGACTTTCAAAAATAAATACGTCATCTGCTGTTTGCACCTCGTCATTGAACAGAAATTCTCTTCTTGTCTCGACGGCGATCTCATTCTCGGCGGCCCCATTCTCCGACAACAGCGCCGCGCCCGCAGAATAATTTTTCACTTCATTAAACGAAATTTCATACAAATCATCTATTTTTCTCATTTCGACAAATATGATGCTAAACGCCAGAAAAACAGAAAAACCGATAACAAACCACGCGTCGCGGTCTCTGATCTCCTCGCCAGCCAACGAAAAAATTTCGTCGCCAAGCGCGCTGAGCACCTGCTTTTCCGTAAGGCGCGAGGCGCGCCTTCTTGACCTTGCTGACTTTTTTTGTTGATTCGCCATATATTTTTTTATTTATTAATTTGAATTATTAATTTTCACTAACGGTCGCCGGTTTAAGATTTTCGAGCCCGGGAACTCGATATCCGTTGATCCAATCACTTGTACTGGTTCTTGTGGCAAAAGAAGTCGCTTCTGCCGTAAAATCAGTCCATATAAAATTATTAAACGCCGCCTTTATGTCTGTTGCATTGCAAGGCAGGCCGCATGGCGGGACGTCGCCATCACCCAAAAGCTCTGTTTGAATCTTCTCTCCCGATGTGGAAGTAAGGTTCACCGATTTAGCCTTTAAAACAAAAATATGCGATGTTCCTTCTAAAATCCTCACCCATGGACTCGCAAGCGTAAAAACTTCCGCGTTATTAACGAATATTTCGGCAAGTTCTTCTCTCGCCTCGATCGGCCGGTTCAAATCAGTCATCAACGTATCGTCCCTCAAAACATACTGGCCAACCGAACCTCCTTCTGAAATCGAAGAGGAAGTATTAAATGTAAATTTATAAATTCCAATGTCTCCGCCGACAGCGGTAATTTTAAAAGCATTAAGCACTGCGTTGGTAGACAAAAAAGTTCCGGTTGGAATTTCAACATTTTCAATTTTGGGAACTCCGCGAAAATATCTCGCGCCCGCGGAGGAAGTAGTGCGAGTTATGTCGGCGAAAAGTTGAATCCCGGAATTTTGCCCGACTGCGCTCTGCGCCGCCACGGGTCCAGCGATTATTTTTACCAATTGGCCTGATGTCCCGTTTGTTCCGGCAATAACAGCGAAATCAATTTTTAAAGTAATTATCTTGGAAGAGCCTGCTTTAAGCTTTAAATATTTTGTTGGCGAATTCAAAGATCCGTCAGCAACCGGCCCGGAAGAATTAAATGAAAAATTTTCAAGTCTTGAAGTAAAAGAGGGGAATGCTTTTTTCTGAAGGAGAGTCGAGCCGTCGTAAAGGTAAATTGCGGTTATATCACCGGCAGAACCTGACTTCAGCTCAACTTGGAAATTTTCCAAAACGGCATCTTCATCCTGGGCCCTCATCTTGAAAGTTCCCAGCGAGAGGCCTTCGGCACCATCCGGATGCCACGTCTCATTTTGCCCTAACAAATCCTCAATTTGAAATTTTCCCCTTTCAACGATCGTCACCTTGCTTGAGTTTTCAATCGAGTTTGCTTTTTCTAGCTTAATTATTTTTAATGAAGACGCCCCAAGAGCGGTAATTGGATTTGTCGAATCAAGCTTCCACGAGATGCGCCCGCCGATACGAGACACGGCTCTAATATCGCACCTTAGTGAGAGAATTTCTGAAATCTCGTAGTTATTTCCAAACAGCACCATCGGCGAATCTAAAACAAAATTGTAAGTTCCGTCGGCGACTGGGTTTACAATATTTGAACCAGATACTGTCTGCTCATCCGCGCTCGACAAAGAACAATTGGCCGGCATGGAATCTACCCCGTCAGTTTCCAGCTTTAACCTAAGAGACAATATCTTTGCATCTTCGCGGAACTCTTTGGCGTCAATAAGAATTTTAGCTAAAAGCGCGCCGCCAGAACCAGCAACCACATTGCCGGATTCTAGGGGCATCAAAGATGCGGAAATTTTTTCATTGCTCGAAAATTCAATGTTAAACGGAGAATCGCTCTCGTCTTTTGCAATAACTTTCAAAGTATTTTTATCATGCACTCTTATTTCCGCTTTATAACCCCCTCCTCCTCCATTTCGCAAAAGCTCCATCTCCGGATCAAGATATATTGATAATAATCTTTGATCTGAAGGAGCAATAAAATCGCCGATATTTTTCTTGCCTTTTTTGATAGTTAAATGAAATTCAACATTATCCGGCAAATTGGCAGCTTCCCATTTAAAGGTCTCTCCGCTTAAAAGAGCCCACGTGTCACCGCCATTTGGAGAAAATAGCCTTACTTGAGGCTCGCTGTTCACAATGGAAAAGGTCTCATCGCTTACGTCGGAGGAACCAAGATCTCTACTATTCTTGTAAAAACGGACTAAAATTTTATACTCGCCTTCGGTAAAATTTCTATATCTTTTAATAAACGTACCGACTTTCCAATTTATTTTTCTCGCATTCTCACAGTCGCCAAGCAATGTCGGAAAATTATCTCGATGTAAAAGCCCTATCTCCTCGCCCTCCCCGGCATCTTTAGAAACCAAATAAACTTCCGCAAATCCGGTCGCGCCCGCAGCTTTCCCGTCGCAAAAATTGATTGAAAATTCCTTACCTATTGAAAGCATCTCGCTTCCATTCGGCGAAATAATTTTTACAGAAGATTTTGAAATTATTTTAAACACCCTGTCGCTCGCGTCAGAATAAAAACATATAGAGTTCAGAACTGTGCAAACCTGTACCTTATAATCCCCCGGCGCTAAGTAATCAGGAATTAACCATGAATAAGCCCCTTCCTCCACATTCACTCTTGCTATTTGATTTTGCAAAGTATTTTTTCCCGATTTTACACTTAGCAAACTGATTTCAATATAATCGCTTTTTAATAAATTTTTGTCCTGATTAAGGCTCCATTTTATCTCCGAGGATTCTCCAGCAACCAGATACTCTCCGCCATTCGGAGAAGAAAGTTTGATGCGCGAATTATCTGCCGCATAAATAGACCCAACTGCTCCGAGACCAGTCGTAGATAAAAACGACAAAAAAAGACCAGCTGTAATTCCCAAAAAAATCCAAAGCTCCCAGCCCTTGACATGCGACCTTCCGACTGCGAAATATTTTCTGTTCAATGCGTTTAAAAAATGCTCCCGCAAATCGCCGTCATCCTGAAAAAATTTTTTCTGCTCGCTCATAAAATTGATTAACCAAATTCCCGATATTAAATAAAAAAAATCGGCTTTTTCGCCGGTCTTCAATAAAAAATAAAACCAGCTTAAACCGATTCCTTAAACCTCTCTTCCTTTAATTGTAAATTGAAAAAAGCCTTATTTCAAAAGGAATTGTGCATAATTGATTATCCTAAAAAAATGTATAGGAAAAAGAGAAAATCCCAGCCTTCCTAAAGACAAGGATAAATATATCTCGACTTATATAAACCTTACTATCTGGCCTTCATTAAAGGCTTAAGAATATCAATTCTGCTTATTACGCCCACCAATTCTTGCTTCTCGTTCAATACCGGAATAGGATTTACGCGGTGATGGCTTGCAAATATCTTAAGAGCTTCTTCGTATGAAGTCGTTTCCAGAATTGTCATTGGCTCCTTGTTCATTACGTCCTTTACGCAAAAATCCATAATTTTATCAACTTCCCCTCTTAATTCTGAATTTTTAGTCTCGCGCTCGCCGGTTGCATCCTTCCAAATTTTCTGCAAAGTAGGAATATGCATCATCGTGCCGTTGGTAATCAAATCATATTCAGTAATGATCCCCGCAAGCTTGTTCTCCTCATTAACCACGGGCAACCCGTTAAATTTGTGATGAGAAAGCAGCTTTGCCGCGTCAACAAGAGAAGTATCTGGAAAAACGACAACCACGTCTTCAGACATGATATCTTTTACAATTACATCAGGCGTATCCATATATTATTATCTGCTCTTCCTTTTAATAACTTTAAGCGCGGCCTTTTTAATATCAGAAACTCCCATCCCGAAATGCTCCAAAAGTTCGTCTGGCGAACCAGATTCACCATAGCGATTCGCGACCCCGACAAATTCGATAGGCACTGGAAAATTTTTTGCGAGCACTTCCGCGACCGCAGAACCCATTCCTCCCTGAATCTGATGCTCCTCAACCGTTACGACAGCGCCCGCGCTCTTCGCCGCCTCGATAATTGTTTTTTCATCCATCGGCTTTATCGTATGATTATTTATTACAATAACATTCATCCCCTCTTTTTCCATTTCAGACGCGGCTAAAATTGTGTTGTATAAAAGCGGACCGGACGCGATCAAAGCCACGTCCAATTTCTTGCCGAATGATTCCCACAAAATCTCCGCACGCCCAACCTGAAATGGCGTATCAGGAGTTGTCAAAACCGGAGTTTTTTCGCGATGAAACCTCAAATAAACCGGACCAGCAATATCAACAGCCGCAATGGTCGCTTTTTTTGCTTCATGCGTATCACAAGGATTGATCACCGTCATATTTGGAATGGGCCTTGTAATTGCAATATCTTCTATCGCCTGATGCGTTGCTCCGTCAGGACCAACTGAAACTCCCGCGTGGGAGCCAGCGATCTTTACAGGAACATTATTGTAGCAAATCGTCGTCCTTATCTGCTCCCAGTTTCTTCCCGGAGAAAACATGGCATAGCTTGAAATGAACGGAATTTTTCCATAATTCGCGAGGCCGGATGCGACCGCCGCCAAATTTTGCTCAGCAACGCCTACTTCAATGAATCGCTCCGGAAATTTTTTCGCAAAAAGATGCATTTGGGTTGACTCCGTAAGATCCGCACACAGCGCCACGATTCTTTCATCCTTTTCCCCAGCCGCCAAAAGTCCTTCGCCATAACCCTTACGCGTAGGCGCCTGCTCAATTGTTTTGAGATCTAGAACATCCGTAGCTAATTTTGCTTTTGGATTTATTGGCATATCTAGAATGAATTATGAGGCATGAATTTCGAATTAAGAAATCAATTTGTGAATTTAAAAGTTGAGAGAATTTGATCAAAAAAAGTGGGATCGTATTTCCCATAACTATAATCTAACCAAATGACCAGACCATCTTTCAATATCAGAAAATAATTATCGCCGATATGTTTGCCCACGCCATTCTCTCGAGGTAGCTCCCAACCATATTTGGGCTGAATATTTTTTTCAAACACGCTTTTTTCTGCTATTGAAATCCGCAGCATCTGCGCCGTATTATATGGAAAAATAGAAAACCTTTTTTTGAAAAAAATAGGCTGATTTCTGTTTTCGTATTCGTCATCAGCTTGCCAATTTTCAGGATACTTTATCTCGAACCCGTATTTTTCGTTGCGATAAGTTTGCCAGCCTGAAATATCGACTTTTGTTTCTGGCGATGCAGTCGGCGTGGTGCGTTCGGTATTTTTCGGCCTCTTATTAAACAACATCAAAAACGCCTTAAAATAGTTTTTGCAATTTACATTGTCCATTCCCGGAAGTACTCCCTGAGGAGAATTTAATCCGGAACCAACAGGACCGACAGTTTCGCAATAAGTCCTGAAAAACAAAAAATATGCTCCGGTCAATGCCGCCAATATTAATGCAATTATAATTATGCGCCGCTTATTCACCTTATTTTATAAATTTAAAAACAGGTCGAAAATTTTCCTATAGATAAACCGCCTTCTATTTATAATCCCCCACAAGAAAATCAATCACCAAGTTTTTCAAAATTCCGAAAATATTGGCCATTTTAGATAGTGCGCTGGCGTTTACAGAGCCGCCCCCTCCACCGCCTCCTCCACCTCCGCTACTAGCCGCAATGATACTAAACGGCGCATCCGAGTTATCTGCTGTAGAACCTCCCGAAAGACGGATATAGAAGGCACTGCCTGTTGCGAGAGTAACTGGGATTGTCCATACATATTGTCCTTGAGCCACAGAAACTCCTGAAGCTATAATCATCGCGTAATTGCAATACCCGCATGAGGCATCCGGAACTTCCCGATAAAGATAAATGCCCGTGGTTCCGGAACCGCCGCTCCAACTAATAGTCTGCGTTGAGCCAACTACCCAGTTTTCTCCTCCATTCGGGAAAGTAACATTGATAGAAGAAGTTGTGGAGGGTTGGGTCACGGTAAACGTTATTTGGTTTGACTGGCCGTTGGCATTTTTTACCGAAACTTGATAAGCCCCAACGCTAACAGAAAAGGCGGGCATCAAACATCTTGGATCAGAATAATAACAAGCTGGATTCAAGATTCCCGGCAGAGTGAATATAATTGTTTTGCCGTCCGGAGATGTAAGATTTGGGATTAATCCTGACCCGAAATTAACGGCGTTGCCAGTAGAAGTAAATCCTGTTCCGGTTATGGTTATGTTTGTACCAACGGGCCCGGAGGTCGGAGAGAGAGAAATAACGGAAGGTTGAGCGGCCACTCCTACATTTACCGTAACACTTGAACTATCAGTGCCGCCCTTACAATCGGAAACCGTTGCTCTTACAGTATATGTACCGGGCGCGCTCCATGAATGTGATTGTGTAAATGTTGTACTTGGAGCAAAACATCCCGAACCCCCTCCAACGCCTCCCCAGTCTACTGACCAGCCTAAATTATCGCCATCGGCATCCATCGCGCTCCAACTAAACGAGACGGTTTGATTAACTTTGATATCAGAGGGTATTGCAGGAACTCCACGGATAACTGGTGGATTGTTTATACTTACATTCACAATACTAAACGGCGCATCGGACCGATCATAATTAACACCTTCCATCCAATTTCCTGTTTGGATTGAATCGCCGAAAACCCGAATACGGTAATCTCCCGATGTTAAAGGAATTGCAAGAAAATCGCCGACTCTCCAAGTGAATTTCCCCGCAGAAGCCGGTATATTGTTCGCAATACCATAGGCACTACACGTTCCGGACACCGTACATTCTTTGCCAATATCGATGTGAACCGTATTAGTGCCTGTTGCTCTCCACGTAATATCATATGTTTTTCCAATTACCCACTGCTCTCCCCCATTCGGAGAAATAACGGTGATGGAGGGTTGGGTGGATGGCTGATTAACCGTAATCTGGAATTGCTTTGATGCCGATTTTCCGCCGGAAGTTACGGTAACCATAAATGTATAAGTGCCAACAGCTGTGGGAGTTCCAAAAATAACTCCGTTTGTAGAACATGTCCCCGCGCTATTGCAGGAAACCGGAGAAGTCGTGATTCCCAAGCCGGGAGGCAAAGCACTAATTACTTGGAACGTATTGATGTTCTCTACGCTCCACTTGGCGTCTGATCCAATACCTGAAGCGGTGATATTGGGTTGTGGATAAGCAATACCAACAGTGCCAGTCGGCAAAGGAGTGTCGTTGATGGTAATTATAGGAACCGGAGTTGGCGTCACAATGCTAAACGGCGCGTCGCTGTAATCGCAGTTTTCATATTGCTGTCCTTCAAGACGCTGGCAAACCTGCACGTAGTAACTACCTGATGGGGGAACTCCACTGACACTGGTGAAAGGGGTTGCTTGACCAACAGTCCATGGAAATGCATTTTCTCCCGCTTGGCTTATATAGATATCTTGAATTTTCCATGACCGCGAAGCGTTTCTCGCATCTGCGAGAAAAGCTGTTACCTGCATTGCCGAGGACATACGCCATTTGATCGCCTGCGACATGCCCATCTGCCAACTCTCCCCACCATTCGGAGAAATAACTGTGATAGAAGGCTGGGTAGTTAAATTGCTAAGGATCTTAATTTTTACAACATTGCTTACGCCTTTTTCATTGGAAACAAATAGATCATAGCCTTGACCCACTAATAGAGAAGAAGGAACAGTTATCATAAGGTAATTGTCGGATGCAGTTTTTACTATCGCTTGAATACCTCCAATAAATACTTTTGTTGAGCTCAGAGTATTTCCCGCCAAGTAACTTCCCCAAATTGATGCATCTGCACCCGCATCCATTTCAAAGTCTGCAGAGGCTTTTCCATTTGCGTTTGTTATAAATGGAACAGGAGTAACATTGCCCACATGAACCGTCGCTTTGGCTGTGTATGCGTTTGGATAAGGGGCATAGAGCGCTTTGATTTCCGCGGTTCCGACTGAAACTCCGTTAATCATTGTGACGGATGCTCCACATAATGGTGGAATTGATTGATCCAACGATATATTACAGCCCGGTATCGCCGTAATTATGCCGGCAATAGAAGGATTACTCGAAGTCCATTGGGCTGATACTTCTTGCGGCACGGGCATTATCTCCAAGCAAACTCCGCCCGCTGGGCCACCCGGACATGGGGGCATCGGCGGCTGATACATGGCACGCACTCGGCGAGATTGGCCGACATCCACTTTAATAACATCTGAAGTTTGCATAAATCCGCCACCGGTATCAACTTCAATATATAATCTGCCGAGCGGCGCTGGAACAACTAATTTTTCCAGATAATTTTCCACCACCCAGCCGTCGGCTCCGGAATCGAAATTCACAGACCACCACCAATAACCGTTAGCATAGGTTGGTGAAATATAATCTGGGCAATTCAAAGCATCGCATTGGGCGGGCGTGGAAATTGTTCCTAACGCTCCAAAAACTTGGATACCTGAAACAGTTCCTGAAGTTGAGGGAGTTTTACGGACATTAATTCTGGATGAAGTTTTTACCCGATCGCCAACGGAGAATTTGGTGGGAATGGAAGACGTTACAATACTAAACGGCGCGTCGCTTTCGTCATCTATCATAGCTGGCCGCTCAAAACCTGAATTAAAGTATCCGCCCGCAAAAATTTTATAATTCCCATTAATTCTTAAGTCAGATGGCACAGTCCATTTAAAAGTATTTTTCCCAGCTACACCCTGAATATCTGCGATATTTCTAATAAAGAAAACTGCATCCCCAGTTCGCGGTAGATTAGAATTTTTTATAGCCAAAGAAATTTCAGTAGCTTGAGATTGATACCAGGAAATTTCATATATTTGTCCAATTTGCCAACTTTCCCCCCCGTTCGGAGAAAGAACTGTGATCGATGATTGATTAACTGTATCTCGGCTCATCACGCGATGATAAACTTTGTTCGACGGAATTCCCCCGACCGTAACCCACGAAGTCCAAATTCCGTTCTGGCCTTCTTCAGTAATTTTTTGCCTAACGCTTAAAGTAAAGTTACCTCTGGCGTTAGATCGCCTGTCTGCGCTTTTATATAAAATATCCTGACTCTCTCCGCCTGCGGCCTGATCGCTGTACTTAAACGATCCGTCCGGACGCTGGAGGAAAAAAACTATATTTGATTCCGGCCTTGCCCAGCTTATTTTTGCCGTAAATTCATAAGTCTCCCCGCGGATAATTGTTGTCGGAGAAGCGTCATAATTCGGCTGATGATATTTCGGTTTTGCGCAGCCGAATATTCTATTAAGCTTCGCCCTGGTTGAGATTCCAAAAAAACCCGTGCCAAATCTCAATCTGGACGGAGTTAAAACTTCGTTTTTATATTTTTCCTGAAATTCCGAAACTGCCGAAGCTGTTTCTTCTTCATAAGCGCCAGCATCTTCAAAAACTATATTTCCAAGTTCAAGGCTTAATGCATACTGCAAAGCCAAAACTTCATTGCCACTGTCGCCGATTCTTAAATTCCTTCTGAAATCAAAACACCATTTTGTCTCTGTAGTCTCGACTGCCGAACCTCCGCCTCCAGCTCCACCTGACGATGAATCATTCGTAGTAGAGATTACTTGAGCCGAGACGCTCTCACTTAAACCGAGTGAATAGCCGTGAAAAGCGTTTGAAATAAAAAACGCGCCCAAAAAAACCGCGAGTGACAGTGCTAGATAATTAGTTTTGTCTTTATCCATGATTTTCTCCTTAACCAAATAATTACTCTATTAAAACAAAAAATCGGCTTCTCAAAACGAGATTTGCCGATTCAATACTCTTATGGCTTAATTATATACCCGCTCTATTTTAGCGCAAAACGCGCTGTGGATAACGTCAAACGCTTAAATTTGAGGGCGGTGGCTCTTCGGGTGAACTCTTTTTTAGTTTAGTCACAAGCCTCAAAAGAAGAAAAGCTAAAATTGCTACGGCGATTCCGAGAACTGTCGGAAGAACGTAGGGCGAGCGCTCTGAAAGCGGAGGCAAAGGAGGCGTTTTTTCTTTGAACGAAGAATTTTTTTCAACTAAAGACGCGCTCACCTGATTGATAAGATTAAAGTCGACATATTGGGAAATGCTTTCAATGTCGTATTGAGGTCTTTTCGCGTCAGGATTTCCAAGATAAATAAAATATTCTTTCGAGGGATCAAAATTGAAAAGAATTCTTCTTACAAGCCCAATTATTTTAGCGCCGGATATTTCAATAGGCTTGTCGTCGCGATTTAAAATAGAAAGCTTTAAATAGCGGTCATTTGATTCAGGATAGCTAAATTCAAGATTTAACCCGGTAAATTTCGGGGTATTTACCGAAAAAATATAAGCGTACCCAATCGCCCTCCAATTATTCTTATCATCGCTTTCGGAAATTTGGACTGCTCTATTGAAATTCTCACTCGAAGTTTCAACCGCAATTTTGCGATGCGGTATTCCTTTAGCCCCCAAATCCAAAACTACTTCCGTTGTCCTGTCCTCTGCATTTTGCGAAACCGCGACGGAAGGGGTGTATGAAATTTCACGCGCCGCCAATGAAACCTGCCTTGAAACGCTGGCCCCTGAAATTTTAAGAGGTGCCTCTCCCCTATCAAAAATACTAATGCGTAAATACCTGAACGCGCCCTCGGGATAATAAACCGTTGTATCGCGAACTGCCACTGACTTTATATCGCGCACCGTGTAATCAAAAACCTGACCTTGCGGGTTCAGCGTTCTCCAAGCTAATTGGTCGCCTGAACCTTCTATCTCAACAATTCTTCTGAAATTTTCAGAACTTGTCTGAATCGTAACTGAATTATGAAGCTCTCCTTTCGAACCAGTATCTAAAACAAAAGAAGTCGTGTCTCCCCCGAAAGATAAATTAAAAATTCTTGAAGGAATACTTTGCACGCTCGACTCCCCTTTTTCAACCGCAACCATATATGGAACCTCGCCTTCCTGATTTACAACGCGAAGATCGGAAAGATCTGATTTTAAATAAGAAAAAAGAGACGAGGGAAGTTCGAGTGTTACAAATCCTTTTTCCGTATTGGCTCCACCTATAATCTTCGATCTATACTCCCAATCCAGAAGGTTAAAATCGGCGTACACCGCAGTTCCCAAAAAAACCGTACTTAAAAAAATATACTTTAGATTTTTTTTAATGTTCATATTTAATTGGACGAACCTTGCATCTGCGCTCTGTATCTGAAATACAAGTAAGAAGCCGCCAGTAAAATTATTCCCAAAACCATGAATGATAATATTCTTAAAGGCGTGGAAAGAACCGTTAAATCTATCAGGAAGACCTTTATGATGGTAATTCCAAAAAGTATAAGCGCGGACCAGCGAAGATAAGAGCTTTTTTTCGCAATGCCGAAAGTAATCAGTAAAATCGCATACAAAGTCCAAAAAACGGAAATTGAGGCGTTTTTCTGATTTGTAATTGAACGCGTTTGTTCATAAACCTCATTCTGCATGCTGTTGTAGTCGCTGTTATAAGAATTAAACGCATTCGGATTTATCCCTCCGGGCTGGTAAGCGGATAAAAGACGCTCTTGCTGCGCTCTTAAATCCGCGCTCAACCTAAGCGCTTTCGCGTTAAAAAAATAAGAAATTTCAGAAGTTACGGCGATAAGAATCAAAAGATTCAGCGCCGTCGCGAGGAAAAGCTGCGTGCCTTTTTCAAATTTAGAAAACTCTCGGGCTTTCAAAACGGAGAGGTAAGTCATTATAGCGGTCGCAAAAATAACCATGAGATAAGTGAAAAACCTCTTGTTAAAGAAAATTATAAAAGTCTCGTAAAGAAAATCACGCGAATCAAATCCAAAAAGACGTAGCACGGCGATTATCAGCACGCCGAGTGAAAACATGCGCATTCCGTCGTTTTTCAAATATACTCCCAACGCGAACAATAAAGCCGCCTCAACCGCCCAAGCGATTGTAATGGCATTTTGCTCGAGTTCCAGCGGGATCGCGATCGTAAGAAACACAACGGCAATCGCCCCTAAAAATAAAACCAGCTTGTCGTCCTCTTTTCGCAAACTCGAAGCGGCATAAGCCAAAAATACGTAAAAGGCACCCAAGGCCGCGGCGACAAATCCAAGCGAACGCTCATATCTGAAATTAAGCATAAAATAAAGCCAGCCAAAATACCACGCGGGATTTATCGTTAAAATAAATAAATCTCCGGCGTCCGCTTGTTTTTTAGTCGCTATGTTGGCGATCACTCCGACAAGCGCATAAATTACGTAGAAAATCGAGAGAATCCATACGCTAAAGAAAAGTTTCTCCGACGTATAATAAGAGCCGAACCATGAACCAAAATTAATAATGGTGAAAACAAAACCGAGCAAAGTCAGCGCGTGCCACTTCTTGAAAAACGAAACAATTAAAACCGCGAGATTCAAAATCACAAGGTAAGTGAAAAAACCGGCATCATTGGCGATTCCGGTTGAAAGCAAAAACGGCGTTATAAAACCGCCGACAATGGAGATCGCGGCAACCGGCATCGCGTCCGCCCAAATTGAAAGCACAATTCCAAAAGCCGTAATCGCGGACATAAAACCGAGTGCCGCGGGCTGGCTTAAAAAATTATAAAACCAATAAGCGCTGTAAACCGAAAGATATAAAAGTCCAAGCCCGCCTCCGGACAAAATAAACGAATATTTTTGAAGACGCGGCCGCAAGTATTCGCCGAGGAAAATAAAAATAAGCCCTGCAATAATGCCCATGGCTACTCTTCCGGCAGGTCCGATTAAATTATTATCAAAAGCGAACTTAAGAAAAAAACTCGCCCCAAAAAGGATCGCAACAACCCCAACAACGCCCAAAATCCATCTTCCTATATAACTTTCAACATCTCCCTTGGAGCTTTTGGAGGTCTGTGAAGTCGGAGTGGCGGTTCCGGCAGGCTTATACGCTTCGGGAAAAACTCTCGAAACTTGAGCATAGCGAGGCGGAGGCGGAGGTGCCCCTTCTGAAACTTGCGAAATTCTACCACCTATATTTAAAACCTTCTCTATATTCGCTATCCGACCCTCCAACTCCTCAATACGCTTATTTTCGTCCATATTTTTACTATACAATTATTATTTAAAAACGCCAGTGTTCAGTTGATTAATTCGAAACATCATAATATTGATCTCCGGGATTTTGATCATATCTAAGAGCAGTGTTTTTTGTATCTTCCAAATATGCTTTTAGCCAATAACTTCCGTCCGCACGTTTTTCATAAAAATAAAGACTCCGGCTCATCGGGTCTTGAGGCGCTCTATAAATATATTGCGGTTCAAGCAAAAGAAGATTTTCCGGATATTCTGAATTTGCGTCGTAATAAAGTTCAAGAGCCAATTGAATTTGTTTAATGTCTGCGACACGGCGGGCATCGCGAGATTTCATTCTTGAATCCTCCAAAGGATTAATATCTGCAAACCCCATAAATATCGAGATTAAATATAAAGCAAAAACCGCTAATAAAATATTTCCTATCACAGCGGTCAAAAAACCGCGTGCGATATAGGGCGATCGTTTTCGATAACGCCAATAAAAGAAAAAAAGAATCAAGCTGGCAACAACAAAAATTGCGATTATCGAAAAAAACGGGCTAACAGGAACGCCAATATTATAGGACCACCCTATGAAAACAAACGCCAATATTAAAGCGATCCCTATAATAATCGCACCCAGAATAAATCCCACAATCCATCTCCCGATTTTTCCCAAAAGACTTATTTGCGATTGAACCGGCGCTTGAACTTGCAAATGGGCGGCTTCCCTTCCAGATAAATACGCTTGAATCTCACTTTCCGGATATCCAGAGGCTCTCAACTGATTAAGCAATACATCAACAGGATGCTTGTCTTTATTTTGCTCAATATAATTTTTTATATCTTCAATCGCCATAAATAATGATTACTGGTGCTCGCTTTTAATTTTACCACGAAGCGTGCGGAGCTCGGACAAAAATTTCTCCGCTTGCTCTTTGTTCGGAGAAATTCCGTGCCACTTATAATCAAATTCAATCTCGGAAATGCCTTTGCCCGGAATCGTATGGGCGATTATTATTGTCGGTTTTTCGTAAATGGCCCGCGCCCCCTCAACGGCGTTCACAATTTCCTCGAAATTATGTCCGTCGATTTCCAAAACATGCCAGTTGAACGCTTCAAATTTAGCGCGAAGCGATTCAAGAGGCATTATATCTTCAGTCATCCCGTCAATCTGAATATTATTACGGTCAATTATTCCGGTTAAATTTGAAAGCCGGTTTTTCCCGATAAACATTGCCGACTCCCAGATAATTCCACAATCAAGCTCGCCGTCGCCCATAAAACAATAAGTTCTGAATTTATTTTTGTCCATGCGCGCCGCGTACGCTATTCCGGCGGCTTGGCCCAGTCCCGAACCTAAAGGCCCGGATGAAATTTCTATCCCGGGCAAAGTTCCGCGGTGAGGATGGCCCTGCAGTCGCGACCCGAATTTTCGCAAGGTTTTTAATTCTTCAATCGGAAAATATCCAGCATGCGAAAGCGTTGCGTACTGCACAGGACAAATATGTCCGTTTGAAAGCACCAAGCGATCTCGCTCCGGCAAATCCGGTTTTTTAGGATCATGATTTAAAATATGAAAATAAAAAGCGGTAAAAATATCCGCCATTCCCAAAGGGCCTGCCGTATGCCCGGATCCAGCCTCAACAAGCATCTCAATAATGGACTTGCGGATATCGTTAGCTTTCTCTTCTAAGAACTTTATTTTGTCGTCATGTAGATATGCCATAAATTTTATTGAAACGCTTTTGAAATAATATCCTCTCCCCAGCCCGCCCCCCTTAAATCACTGCGCATCTTTTCTTCACTCATGCCCGCCGCCTTCGCTTCATTGATATAATTAGCAACTTCCGGATTAATTTTTGAATCAGTGTAAAAATTCTCAAGCGCTTTTTCTTTTTCTGAATTTTTAAAATTGACGCTTGCCTCGCGCATTGAACCTACGAGCTCTTCCTCATTCATTTTGCGAGGTTCTCTGACTTCCGTCTTTTGGACTTCCAAAACAGGCGACGCTGACACTCCTTCTTTGTTATTTTGCCGCGCCTCGTCGGACGAGATTCTTTTTTCAATCATTTCCATTTCCCGCTCGCCTTTTTTCATTCTACGCCTCAAATAAACAATAACAATCCATGCAATTATTATCGTACCTACACCTCCGGCCATACTCACCCAAGTAATCGCCGGAACAAGCCCAACTCTCGCCTTCCACTCCTCGAAACTTGTATCAATAGAAGCGCCGCTTACGATCATGTCATTACATTTTTTTTCATACGGCTCAATAAGTTGAGAAACCGTAAAGGCGGAATTTATATTTTTTGCCTGCCTAAATTCTTCCAAAGCCGCCTTGCACTTTTTGTTCTGCATCAATTCCAGCCCCACGATCAGGTGCGAATAATAATCCCCGGGCCTTTCTTTAACGGATGAATTTTTATGCATAAAATCCAGAGCATCTTCGATCGGAATGGCAAAGGCAAAAGAATCGCCCTCCTGCTTGTCCGACTGAAGAGTAATAATCCCCCCTATCAAGCCTTTTTCACTTATAAGCGGCCCACCGCTTGAACCGGGCGCTATTTTAACGTCAATCTGTAAATATTTTATTTTTTTATTTTTAGAATCTTTTATGGCATTTACAACGCCCCCTGTAAAAGATGATTCAAAAAAATCCTTAAACGTGACTTGGGCTGAATTGGGAAACCCAAACACATAAACTTTGGAACCAGTTTTAAAAACTTTTGAATCCCCGAGTTTTGCCGCAGGCATCTTGGCTTCATTTATTTTCAATATCCCCACATCAACGTCATCCTCCATAAAATTGTCATTAACCGCGGCAATCTCTGCCGGAAATCCGTGATCTACAATGTCCTCAAATTTTTCATCGTTAAATAAAGGATTTGCCACAACAACCTTCCGCTCGATTGAAAAAGTGCTTGAAGCTATAATTTGCTTGAAAGCTTTCGTCCCGAATTCCGCCAGCTTTTCCTCGTCATTAAGCGCTTTATTGTTCGGGTCTTTAAGCGCGAGGCTAAACGCCTGATTAAAAACCTCGGCAAAAAGCGCGGGGGTGATAACCATATACTTAATCATTTCGGGAGAAATGAGATGCGCGTTTGTCAATATATAGCCTTCAGGACTGACGACAAATCCTGTTCCCGTATATTTAAAATCTATTGGAGCTTCTTTTTTTGTCTTGAGAATTTTGACTGTTGATTTTTCAAGATCAATCTTAAAATTAGGGATGCTTGAAGTGCCCGACGCATACTCAACTACGCGCACCACCGAAGGCTTGATTAACGCCGCCAAATCTTCTTCGCTCAAAGAAAGCTCTTTTTCTTCCAGTCGCGGCAGAAGAGATGCAGTAAGAATTCTTGCATCAGTCGCGGCTGTAAAAATCGAAACCGCCGCAAAGACTAAGCATGCAAAAATCAAAAAAAACGATTTGTTCATTTATAAAACCTCAACTGCTCCAATTTTTTAAATCTTGAATTGATCTTTTTATATCTATTTCGCCGAATGGCGGATTGAAAATATAATTTCCTGAAACTAAAAGATTCGCTCCGGCATGCACGCATTTTTTCGCGGTCGCCGGATTCATTCCGCCGTCTGCTTCAATTATAAGCCGAGGATGAATTCTCCGTAAGTGCGTAATTTTATCAAGAATTTCATTTTTAAAACCCTGGCCGGAAGGCCCGGGCGAAACTGCAAGCGTCTGAATCAAATTAACGTCGTCCGCAAAGGGATCAATCACCTGCCAAGCCGTCTCCGGCCTAATCGCAAGACCTACTTGCTTTTTATTCTCGCGGATTTTTGTAATAACAAAAGCCGGATCATGCGCGGCTTCTAGATGAAAAATCAGCCTGTCGGCTGAAGTCAAAACCCAATCGCGCCACCTGAAATCCATTTCATTTATCATCAAATGAATTTCAAGTTTAACCGGCGCTTTAAAGCCGATTAAATCTTTAAAATAATGCCAGCTTTTATATCCTCCGGTAAATCCACCGTCAGAGACATCAATGTGCGCCCATTTTACATATGGCGCCACCGCCCTAATCCGCTTTTTAACCTCATCAAAAGACTCAACGTCTATCGAAGGAATTACTTCAACCATTTTTTAAGTATATCACCTCCTTCAAGGCATGGGGCTTACTCAAGATTTATGTTCTTACTTTCTCTGCGAAATTGTGGCCTTAATAAATTCTTTAAACAATGGATGAGGAGAAAGCGGGCGAGATTTAAGTTCAGGATGAAATTGCGTTCCAACAAAAAACGGATGATCTTTTAACTCGATTATTTCCACAAGCCCGGACTCGGGATTGATGCCCGAGGCCACTAGCCCTTTTGATTCAAGCACATTTTGCAAAGCATTATTAAATTCATATCTATGGCGATGGCGCTCGTGAATTGTTCTCTCGCCGTAAGCCTTTCGCGCGATTGTCTTGTCTTTAAGCCTGCACGCGTAAGCCCCAAGCCTCATGGTCCCGCCCATATTTTTAGTAAAAATTTTCTCTTTTTGCTCGCCCATTAGATCTATAACCGGATATTTTGTTCTTGAGTTTACTTCCGTGCTATGCGCGCCCGACATTCCAGCAACATGCCTTGCGAACTCAACCACCGCAAGCTGCATTCCGTAACATAACCCAAAAAAAGGCTTTTTATTTTTTCTCGCAAACTCAATCGCTTTAATTTTGCCTTCAACCGCCCTTGGCCCAAACCCTCCGGGCACGATTATTCCATCCACTCTTGAAAGCTCTTCCTTCATTTTTTTCGGATCCGACTCATAAGCTTCGGCATCCAGCCACAAAATTTTAGGCTTTCGTGAAAAATTCCAGCAGGCGTGTTTAACCGCTTCAATAACGGAAATATAGGAATCAGAAAGGGTAAATTTGCCGGTTTGAAAATACTTGCCGACAATTCCGATGGTAACTTCTTTTTTTGAAAATAAGGCCCTGCGAACCATTCCCGACCACTCAACCAAATCCTTTTTACGCTCGCGCATTTCAAATTTTTTCAAGATTTTCGAACCAAGCTTTTCTTTTTCAAAATTTATCGGCGCCTGATAAATATTATCGATGTCAGGTGCTGAAATAATATCCTCCGGACGGACATTGCAAAAAATAGACAATTTATTTTTTCGCGGCTGATCAAGCGGCACTTCCGCGCGCGCGATTATGAAATCGGGCTGAATGCCGACGGAATTTAAAGAACGCACGGCGTGCTGGGTGGGTTTTGTTTTCATCTCGCCGATCTTTGAAGGAATCGGCAAATAACTTAGCAACACAAACAAAACATTTTTCGGATTACGAAGATGCATCATGCGCGCCGCTTCTAAAAATAAAATGTTTTCATATTCGCCCGCAGTTCCGCCAATCTCAATTAAAATAAAATCGGCTTTTGTTTTTTTAGCGACTACTGAAATCCGCTTTATGACTTCTTCCGGAATATGCGGAACAATCTGCACGCACTTTCCGTCATATCCAAGCGTGCGTTCGCGCTCAATAACAGAAGAATATACAGATCCGGAAGTCATATAATTGGCCGCGAAAATGTTTTCACCCAAAAATCGCTCATAATTTCCAATATCCTGATCGCACTCCATCCCGTCTTCAGTCACAAAAACTTCTCCGTGTTCAATCGGATTCATAGTGCCTGCGTCAACATTCAAATAAGGATCAATTTTAACGCACGTAGCCTTAAAACCTTTGGACTTTAAAATGCGCGCTATAGAAGCGGTCGCAATGCCTTTGCCGATGCCGGACATTACGCCGCCAATAATAAAAATAAACCTTGGGCTTTGCATATTCGAGAGCTCGCCAAAGGCTCTTTATTAAAATAACACAGCGGATAAAATCTTCTGCTGTGCATAATTATATTAATTCTAATTATCTATTTTTTCGAGTCTTGCCGCGTGCCTTGCGCCTTCAAATTCCGTCGCTAGGAAAATCTCTACGGCTTTTCCGGCTTCTTCTTCGGTCACAAACCGAGCTCCAATTGAAAGGATATTGGCATTATTATGCATGCGAGCTAATTTCACAATTTCAAAAAGATCGTCTGATTTTCTGCCGTTAATATCAGCGTTAGTAATCGGTGAGTGTGGCCCGTAGAAAACAACCGCGCGAACTCCTTTCTGGCGATTTGCAACCACAGCTTCGCCCTGCCCAGAACCGCCAATCACCACCCCTCGAGAAGCCTCGGGGTCGCTCGCTACAGCTTTTGTAACTGGGCGAACGAAATCCGGATAATCGTCGTCGGGATTTAACTCAAAAGCACCCTTGTCTTCAATGGTATAATTTTTCTCTTTTAAAAATTCCTTAAGTTTTTCTTTTAAACGGTATCCGGCGTGATCTGCGCCAATATATATTTTCATATAATTTTATCTAATAAATACATTATAAAAGCGGCCAGAAGAATCAAAAGAAGAACTCCGAATATAACGAAAGCCATTCTCTTAGATTTACTTTTATCAATGCCTAAAATTGCCAATACAATAATTCCTAAAAAACCTATGGGTGGGAAAAAATAATAAAAATAAGTCCATTCGCCTATTCCAAAAATCATAGAGGGAACGACCAAAAAAATTGCAAAAATTATCATTAAACATTGGCGATAGCTAATTTTTTTTAAAATCAACAACGCAATCGTCAAAAAAACTGGAATAAAAAATCCGGGTTCAAAAAAATTGTTTGCGACTATTGGCATAGTTTTAAGTTATTAATAATCCTCCTCACGTGCTCCACCAAGGTCGCCGTGTACCCGGCTTCGTTGTCGTATTGCATAAATCTATGATACATCTTTCAATAATTTTCCTAAAATCTTATTAGTGGAGTGGATTTTTGCCCATTTTTTGATGTATTTTATGTCTAACTTTTTTTGGCGCTCTAAAACTGATTTAATGTCTTCCAGTTGGCGATCAGACTCTGTCATTTTGTACCATAATAATTTTCGCAATATCAGATCTTCCGGAGAAATAAATGATACGCTTGTACCAGAAAATTCTCTGGATATTTTTCTCTCCACTTCTTTCTTGTCGAAAGAAGTTCCTTTTAAAACCCAAAAATCCACTTTGAGTCCGCTTGCGGGATGAATGAAATTAAACTCTCCTTTTTTCTCTAATGCGCGTTGCATTGAAAGCTCATCAACATATACATCTTTGTCGATTTTAAGCAATTCAGAGGCCAAATCCTTTAATTTCTCAGGAAATAATTCTACGGCGATATCTATATCTGCGGTAAATCTCGCGCGTCCCCAAACTGAAACAGCAATGCCGCCTGTTACCGCATAAGGAATATTAAGCTTTTCGAGAATTCCCGCTATTTTTATGAGCAGCTCTTCTTGTTCCATCGTATCCTTCACCTAGCTTATTAAGTTTTCGGCCAAACGCATAAAATTTACTTGCCAAGCGAACGCTTTCTTGAACTGACATACTGCGAAAAAATTCATTCTGAATTTCCTGCGCCGTCATTCCTTTTTTAATTTTGATTCTTGAACTCATAAATTTTTTGCAATTCTCTTCACATGCTCAATCAATGTCGCCGTGTATCCGGCTTCGTTGTCGTACCACGAAAATACTTTTACAAAATCGCCGTCCAAAACTTGAGTCAGAGTTAAATCTAACATCGCGCCGTACGGCTCGCCTACTATATCCGATACAACAACCGGATTTTCGACAACTTTTACGCTTTTTGACCAGCGCGCGGTTTTGGCCTCTTTTCGCAAAACTTCATTCACTTCATCAGCCGTGGTTTTTTTATCAACAAGAGCCGAAATAATGCTGATTGAGCCTGTAATTACGGGCACTCTCAAAGACTCCGCCTGGAATTTTCCTTTGAGTTCTGGAATTGACTGTATTACTGCTTCGGCCGCTCCTGTTGTTGATGGAACGATATTCAAAGCAGCCGCGCGGCCGCGACGCCAGTCTTTCGGATCAGGACCATCAACCAGCTTCTGCGTAGCGGTATAACCATGAACGGTTGTCATTGCGGCTTTTTTAATACCGAAGTTATCTAAAATTATTTGCACGGCAGGCGCCACTGAATTCGTGGTACAAGAAGCGTTGCACGTAATCGGTCCGGGGTTTTTAAAACGATCGTCATTAACGCCGATAAGCGCCGTCGTTACATCTCCAGTTGCTGGGGCCGAAATCACCACTCGTTTCGCTCCTGCATCCAAATGCGCCCTCGCCTTCTCCGCGTCCGTAAAAAATCCGGTTGATTCAACCACCACATCAACTCCTAAATCTTTCCAAGGGAGCTTTAAGGGATCCTTTTCTGCAAAAACTTTTACCTTTTTTCCATCTACTTCCAAAAAATCCCTTCCGGCTTTTGCGTCTTTTAAATATCTGCCGTAAACCGTGTCGTATTTTAAAAGATAAGCGAGATTCTTTGGATCGGTGAGGTCGTTTATTGCAACTATTTCAAAATCTTCCGAACCAAAAGCGGCTCGAAAAAACGACCTCCCGATCCTCCCAAACCCATTAATTGCGATTTTTGTCATATGTCTAATTTAAAGTGGAGAGACTCTATCTTCCCCATCACATGCAATTATTCTATCACAAATATCCATCCGCCACTTACTTACACTTGGTTGTTGGACAACCAAGTGATCATTCCAGCAACAAATTTTCAAGTTCTTTCTTTAACTTCTTTCTCTCAACAATATCCCTTAAGGAAGACTCTGCAAAACTCACATATTCTGATACATTGTTGAACTGATCTAAAATAATTTCTTTCGAGCAAACGCCGTCAAAATCATTCACGTATTCTTTCCAGCTCGATTTTATAGTTCTCTTCAGCCGATGAACGCGATTGTTAAGATTAATATACGCGCTTAAATGCAGAAGATATGAATTAGAATCAACATGCACAGCCTTAAACTTCCCCTGAAAAAGTGCCCCGTTTCTTTTGTTTTTTATATTAAAATAATGGGTATATCCGCCATTTAGCCGTTTCATAAATTCACTAATTCCTTTTTCAACATTTTGCTCCAAAAGTAAATGATAATGGTTCGGATTTAAGCAATAACAAATAATATTCACCAACTTCTTAGACGGCTTGGCCGCTCGACCGCGGGACTGCGACTTACGAAAAAAATTCTCAAACAAACTCCCGATAGGCTCAGAGGAATTAAATTCTTGCATGCTTTGCAAAAACCTCTCGGCGTCCTCGGAATCCAAAAATACCATGCGCTTATCCAAGCCCCTGTTAAAAATATGATAAAATTCTCCAGTTGCAAATCGTGAAATCCTCCCCACCAAATCATCCTACCACTTGGTTGTCGGACAACCAAGTGGTTAAATCAATAAATTATATGCAAGCAAAGTAAAAACAACAGTCCAAACGCGAGGGCTGAAAAGACATGCCCGGTCAAAAGACACGCGCTCCAGTCGCACTCCTCGGAAAGAAAGAAGCCCCATGCAGGAAAAATCAGCGACGCAACCAAAATCGGCGACGGAATTACGCTTGAATATTCCACTTCTTTGCCAAAATACGCGACTAAATCAAGAAAACTCGAAAGCGCGGAAAAAAGAAAAAAGGGGCCGCATTATTTTATTGACGATCCCTGATCGTCAATTATTACAGCTACGCGGCGGCCGGAGTGTGTTTCTCGCGCTTAAGCAAATAATTATACGCGGCGAGAGCGGCTTTAACGGCGTCCCCTGCTGAAATATTATTCTGCTTATAAGGATCGTCGGTTATGTCACCGGCGGCAAAAACCCCCGGGTGAGTCGTAGTGGCATTTTTTGAATCAATAATGACCTGTCCATATTGATCAAGCCCGACAAGATCCTTTGCGATCTCGGAATTGGGCACCGAGCCGATTTCAACAAAAATGCCTTCCGCTGACAAAACTTTTTCATCTCCTGATTCTTTATTTCGATATTTTAAACCATTTACAAATTTATCCCCGAGGACTTCAAGCGCTTGAGCGTGAAAAATTATTTCCTTAAGTTTTGGATTTTTTCTGATTTCATCCTGCGTCATCTGATCCCCTCTCAATTTTCCGTTGCTTTCAATTAAATATATTTCCTCAGCGTACGGGAAAAGATCAATAACGGCTTCGAGTCCTGAATTTCCTCCTCCGATTACCGCGACTTTTTTTCCGGAAAATAATGGGGCGTCGCAAGTCGAACAGTACGCGACTCCCTTGCCTTCGAATTTTTCCTCTCCTGGAATATTTAATTTTCTGCGTCTCGCGCCCGCGGCCAAAATAATGCTCTTGCCTTCATACTTATTTCCTTTGTCCGTACTGGCTTCGAAATCGCAAACGCGTTCTTCTCCAATTAAACATTCAATGCTTTTTATTTCCGTGACGCGCTCCGGCATTTTTATATCAACGATATCCGAAAAAGCCCTAACATGTTCCTCAAATTTTTTTGCAAGATCAAATCCGGAAATATGCCGCTCGCCGATCCAATTTTGAATGTCATCCGACACGATTGATTGCCCGCCGAAAGATTCCGTAATTAACAAAGTTTTCAAGCGTTTTCTGGCGGAATAAACCGCAGCCGCGGACCCCGCCGGCCCTCCCCCGATAATTATCACGTCATAAATCATTTTTTAAAAAAATTTAAAATTATTTAAAACTTGATCTTCAAAAGTGTGCGCATTATTTGCTCGTTATAGCCAAAGACTATCTCCCCGCCTATATCCACAACTGGCACCGCAAGCTCGCCTGATTTTGAAACCATTTCTTCTCTTGCGGCAAAATCATGGGATACGTCTTTTTCCACATATACAATTTTATGCTTTCCCAAAAATTCTTTAACCGCCCTGCACCAGGGGCATGATGGAGTTGTATAGACCGTTACTTGAGGCATTTTAGAATATCAAATTGATGAAATCGCTTCTTCAACAATCTTTTTTACATCATTATACGGAAGCGCGCCAGAAAAAGGAAAGACGTTTCCTTTTTCGGTTATAATTATCGTATAAGGCGTGCCGTTTCCTCCGGAATTAATCGCATCATCGGATTGGTCTGATACTTTTTGCGCGTGTTTTCCTGACGCGAGGCAATTTTCAAAATTTCCACGGTCTATGCCAATGTCTTCGGCGATTTTTGGAAGCATCTTTAAATCAAGTCCGTTATTCGACGGAGTTACCTGATAAAGTCTATCTACGTAGGACCAAAATTTAGCATTTCCTCCGAGCTCGGCCGCGCATTCGGAAGCTTCTGCCTCCTTAGGCGCCTTTGAATGAATGGACTCCAAAGGAAAATGACGGTATACCCATGCGATTTTTCCATCTTTGCCGTAATCCTCCATAATTTTTTTCAAAGTCGGATGATAACGCTTGCAAAACGGACATTCTAAATCTGAAAATTCAACAATTTTTATCGGAGCATCGGGATTTCCAAAAATATGATCTTCGGCGCTAACCGGTTTTACATTTTTTGCCAAATCCTCCAAAGAAGTTGCCGCCGCCTGATCTTTGTTATCAACTTGAGGAGCGCCGCGAACATAAATTATTGAAAACGCGACAAGAAAACCCGCGACAATTATGCTCGCTGGAATTAAATATTGATTTTTTTGATCCTTTTGCCCTTCCTCAATCTCTTGTTCTTGATCCATGCTTTTTATCCCAAAAATTAATCACTGCTAAAAACTTTAAATATACTAGCAAAGAAAACAAAAAATACAAAGCCGAGACTTAAATAGAAGACATGAACCCTAGCAAATCAATAGGCTCAAACAAGGAAAAAAACTTAAAAGGCTCGCGAAGAACTTCGAAGTAACCCGGACCCCTTACTTCTACTCTGAAAGGAACTGTCACATATCTTTCTTTGGACCCAGACTTTCCCTTTATAGATAAATTATAAGTTCCGTAGCTTGTATTTTGCGGAACCCTAACTTTAAAAAATGAGCCTACGGAATATTCTGCGGGAGTTATGTAGTCCTCTCTTAAATCCAAATCCAGAGGACCAGCATCTTTGTCCGTAAATATCGGCATCGTACCCGAAGGCTGGCCTGAATCCAAAGTTAATTTTACGTCGCCGCTAAACCCCACATCAGGAGTAACCGTAATAGTTGTTTTAGTTGAATTGCTTAATCCTCCGCCCACTATGGTCGCTATTATTGGTCCGCTCGCATTCAAGCTGAATTCATTGCTGTCTGTTTCATTGTCGTCATAAATATCGGCGCATCCCGGATCGGATCCAAAATCCGCCAGAGTGTCTTCCGGATCAGAATTGTCGTTCTCGTCCGAACATTCAGTAGCGGTGAATGCTTGAGAGCCGCAATTATTCGCTTCATTAGTTTCTGCATTTGTTCCATAAACATCGGCACAAGCATAGTAGGTATGAGCGCTGGTGTCCATAGACCATGTGTTTGAAGTAAACAAAGTGGAATTTTCATTCTCGCCCAAAGCTGGAATTAAAAATTCGCCCAAAGAGCCCGCCGCGCTTGTTGCGCAGTTTGCATTATCAATGCAGATTCTTAAAGTTGACGGGCCGGACGCATTATTATTTGACTGATTTAACGCATTGATCGAAAAAGTTATAGATTGCCCTGGCACGAGATCGCCGTTTATGCCAAGGGTTCTGCCAACAAGATCAGCTCCGCTCGATAGGCACTGCGATTCGTTGAAACTGCATGTCGCAGGTTCGCAACTCAAAGTTCCCTCTCCAAATCCGCGCGACTGACATGTCTCACCCCCCAAACCTTGACTGGAAAGGTTGCCTATTTCAGCCGCCGAAAGCGCGCGGTCATAAATGCGGACATCGTCGATTTTCCCGTTAAAATACTGGGTACCGAGCGGATTTCTACCGATATTGATGAGATCGTGGGATCCAGTGTCATAAAGAACTGCATCCTCGCGATTATTTGCTTGCACTCCGTCAATATATAAAATTGCCTTCTGCGTAGCAGTATCAAATACTCCTGCTATGTGCGACCATTTATTTAAAGGCGCTACGACCCAATTAGGGTAAGGCTTCCCAGCAGCAATGTCCCACCAACATGTATCTAGCGCTATCGCCCAGTCATATCCCATATCCCCGTTATCTTGTCCGACTATCATTTTATGACCTGAACCAGTACAGGTAGTCGGGTAAACCCATGCGGAAAACGTGGCTCCAGGACCAGAAAGAGATTCGCTTACAGAAAATAAGGTTCCGACATAATCATTTGCCCCATCAAAAAATAGTGCCCCTCCGATTTTACCTGTAGCCCACGACGGGCCATTTTGGAGTATTCCGATATTTCCGTTGCCAGAAGAGTCTGTAGCGATAGCGCCTGAACCGTCATCAAATTTATACCATGCAACGAGATTTGACGAGGGCCCGACATCGCAGTCTTCGCCCGTATCAATTACTCCATTTCCGCAAGAAGAGGGGCTTACAAAATTAATATTAAAAGCAACAGACGCGCCGCTTGGCAAAAATTGTGAAGATATTGGCGATATCGGTTGGGCAGAATCTAAAATCGCGCCAGCCGGACCGCCTGAAACATAAGAAAGAGTATAAATCGAATCCGCAATAACGCCTGAATAAGTAAACGGCGCGGAAGAATTGCTGATATTTCCGGACGGGCCGGACAAAGTATAATTTATCACGCTCGTGCCGGACGACGGCCACGGCTGTCCGTCTAATGTGGCATTCACTATTATATTTCCGAATGAATTCGAATATATTGCCTGAATTTCTGCCGCCGAAAGCGCACGATTATAGATGCGAACGTCGTCGATTATCACATTGGCAAATTCATCAATGCCGACATCGCGGCCAGCTCCGCTGTAATAACCATTGTATTGCGCTCCAATCGTTAATTTAGTCGTGTCGCTTTTCATACCTGGAAAAACAGAAATTGAACCAATCAAAACGCCGTTTCTGTAAAAAGTCAGATAAGAACCGTCATAAACCCCTACTAATTGCGCCCATTGGTTTAAATCAGGCGAACTTGCAGGCCCGGTTATGGATCTTTCGTCACCATTGAGGCCGAAAATATAATTGTCACCACCAGATGTGTTGTATGCCATGAAAAATACATCGTCCCAGCTAGTGTCGTATTGTCTGCTAATAAGTGTATTCCATCCAGGTTGCGAATTAGAAAGTTTTTTTACCCATAGAGAAACAGTAATATTGTTTACATTCAGCCAATCCCCAAAAGGAATCTCGACAAAGTCGTCAATGCCGTCAAAATTCAGAGCTTGGCCGATTTTACCTGTAGCCCACGACGGGCCATTTTGGAGTATTCCGACACTTCCGTTGCCGGAAGAGTCCGCTGCGGAAGTTCCAGATACCTCATCAAGTTTCCACCAGCCGACAAGGCCATTAGTTATATCCGCGTGCGCCGGACGAACAAATCCCACTATTAGGAAGATTAAAACAATTGCAAATATTAAATATTTTTTCACCCCGTTAGAAAATTAACCCAATAATTGTCTGAGCAAAATTGATCATTAAATATGCTGGAATTTTTATCTGATAATACATTTATTGTTGATTTTCCTACGGGGTTCATTTATTTAAATCTACATAACTTATTGTAATATCTGACGATGTTGCGGTTTTTGCAGAGGCGCGGATAGTTATATTTATTTGTTCGGACACCTTTCTAAAATATAAAAACGATACAAAGCCACCATTATCAGAAGAATTAATGACGTCCCAGCCGTTATCTTTGGCCCATTTTAAATAAAAATTATAATTCACTTCCGCGCTTTTTGATGAAATAAATTCAACTGTAGCATGCTCCGCGGAAGAATTTGGGTAAGTCGCCTCGTAAGATTGGGTAATGCTTATTTTTGAATTAAGAGGTAAATCTTTGGGGAATCCTTCAGCAATTTCTTGGGGAGGAGCTTCGGTTATATTCGGAGTAACAATATTGTCAAGCTTGCTTTGCGGCTTTTCTAAAGTTGAGCCGTTAAAAAATATATATGCAAATATCAATATAATAAATACAGCGAGCAGAAAAAACCAGCTTAGCGAATTTCCCCTTACCATTCTCGTATAATACCGACTTAAATTGTTCACAATATAATTATCAAAGCCTAAAAAATAAAACCGCTATTTTACTTTGTTCTCAAATTACCGACATTAAATATCCCAAAAAATCAAAAGGCTCAAGCGAAGAGAAAATTTTAAACGGCTTTTCAAGAACTTCTATAATGCCCGGGTCTCTTACCTCAACAGTTAAAATAACATCGGCGAATTTATTGATTGACCCAGATCTTCCGCGCAAAGTTATATCATACGTTCCCGCATCTGTATTTTGCGGAACCCGAACATTATAAAATGAACCTGTTAAATATTCCGCCTGAATAACCTCCGTACCTAAAGTATTCCCGTCTGAAGATCCGATGTCAGTAAACACATGCTGGGCGGGTCCCGGAAGATTTGGATTTGATAAAGAAAAAGAAAGATTAACTGTGTCTGAAAAACCAGCATCGGCATTTACTTTAACCGTAGTTTTTGTGGAGTTTGTAAATCCGCCGCCGATTATTGTTGCTATTATCGGCCCGCCGACAGAAAGCTCAAATTCAGGAGGCGCGACCGTGTCATTGACTGTAATTTGCGTGGTATCCGAATCCGAAAGACTGCCGTCGCTAACGTTAAGTGTACAAGTATAAACATCGGTTCCGCTGACCAAAGGCGCGTTATATGCGGCATTCAAATTGTAGGGTGTCGGGTCCATTCCGCTAGACGGACTAACCGAACCTCCGGTACAGCTCCAAGTATAGGTAAGGTCGTCTCCGTCAGGATCAGAAATTGATTCGTTTACTATCGAGGCCGAAGTATTCTCGTCAACAGTCATATCATTTCCGGCGTTGGCTATAGGCGGGTTATTTGGAGCGCCCGGAGGATCAACTTTGACTTGCACAGAATCGATATTAGAAACAAGCCCGCCGTTATCGGTAATTTTCAAAACTTCATAAGTCCGAATTGATCCGACAGGATCATTAAATGTCAGTGAGTCTAAAGAAATATTGCAACCCGCCGGAGAGTTGGGGTTCATGATTGGCGGCGGCTCAAAAGAAGGAGGGCTCTCTTGGTCCAAATCACGATTCCACTCGCACTTTCCTCCGCCAGACGAAACTCCGCCAAGTGCCGCTGTCCATCCGTCCGGATCAGAACTCACACCACCACCTGACGAAGCCGCAAGATATATCGGAGTCGCAACTCCCTGAACCACGGTTATCAAATTGGAATAATTTACCCCGTCTTTTGAGATAGTAGCGTTGGCGACCGGCGACGCACCTGGTGCAGAGCAAACCGGTGCCGTAAACGCATTTGAACGAATCAACGGACCCTTATTAGCGACTCCATCGTATTCACCAAGAACAGACACATTATCAATATACGCCTTGAATTTATTTAAACTTGGGCCATTTACATAAAATCTAATCCACACATTTGCGTTTCCCGGATTCTCAATTGGGAACGAGACAATATCGCCCGGGATAGTGCTCGTTATGGTTTCGAGATTCGTGAAATTAACCCCATCAAATGAATATTCAGCATTGAAACTGCCAGAACCTGAATCCAATTTAGTACTGCGCCTGTACGCAATCTTGATCTTTGAATAATTTCCGACATCCATCATTCGCTGGGCCCCATTATCCGGATCAGTACTCACTGCGCTTTGAAGCTGGAGTTTTTTGCCGGTAGTACTCCATGTCGGAATCATGCGACTGCCGACCGAAGCGTCGGTAAAAGCAGTCCAACCATTTTTATATGTTGCGCCTGCTTGCTCAAAATCGTCAAAAAATAATCTGACAACCTGATACCGTACAAAATCGTGATATTGGGCACCGGCTTGAGCGCCTGACCAGGAAACTTTACCGGGCCAGCTACATGGAAAATCCCCCGCAATCCTTGTCTCATTCGCAGGATTGGAATCCGGACTAGTGGCAATATAGGCAGAATAACAAACCAAACCGGGATAATTCGCAGGATCCGTCCATGGATCTAAATACACAGTCGGCTGATTATTCTGACACGAATCAAGCGGCCCCGTAATATCAAAATATTTCATATCTTCTATTGATGCGTTGTTATTGAGGTCAGTAAACACCATTTTAATGGAGTGAATCCCAACACTCAATCCAACAACAGAAACTTGCTGACTCGCTGTATAATTTCCAACGGCCCATGTCGATAAATTATTCGTAGAGACCAAAATTCCATCAAGATAAGTATCAATCTTCATATTGAGAGTAACATTCGCGCAATCTACTTCTGTCCCAAATGAATAATCTACTGTTACGTCATTCCGCGATCCAAGAAGAAACGAATTCGGAGTAATAGTATTAATAAATCCGTAAGAAAGGCAGTATGGGTTGCCGGGACACTGACCAAAAAAAGCTCCACCGCTACCACCGCCACCAGCCCCCGCGCTCACAATATAAAACGCTCCTAATATAAAGACCGCGGAAATGACTATGGCTATTATATCTGCTTTTCGAAAAATCATATTTTAGCCGCTGATTTTTTTCTCTTGTTTAAATAAATGACTATCGCTAGAACCGCGACGATGCCAATTAAAGTCATAGTTGAAACTAAGAAAGAAACAGTTGCTTTTGGCGCTTTTGGTTTTGAAACGGTTTTATAATCCAAAGAGGCGAGCACATTTTCCCCATCCGAAAAAATTACCGCCGCCGCTGGATCCATGCAAGTCTTATTAATTTTTACATCTATAACGTTTGAATACTTAATCGGCTTATCGAAGGACACGGGACTTTTATATTCTCCCGTTCCGCAAGCCGCCCCTTCTGAATAAACCGTAACTTTATAAATCGGCTTTTCCAAAACGGTTCCGGAAAAGCGATCCGGATCGGCTGCAATGGCTTTTAAAAGCGCTTCAGACGCATTCTTATATGTTTCTTCGTATGTTTCCCAAAAAAGATCGGGTGATGGCCAAATCGTCACGCTAACCTTTGCAGTGGTGCCGATTGAATATTTATCTTTATTCAAACTAACTTTATCAATTCTTGCCGCGGCTCCTTTCAGGACCCATCTGAAAAATTGAAAGGACGAGATTATTTCGCCATTCGCATTATGAAATTGAATGCCGGCTTGATAAGTTTGGGGTTCCTTTGGCGAGGTCAAATTAAAAGTAACTGTTTTCTTCTCTTTTGGCGCGAATGTAACGTCATCTAAATTCGACTTGCCGACGTCGGCTTGAGGATATCCAAAAACAAAGAGCTTCGCTATGCTCACAGACGGCGTCGCCTTGAGTGTTTTATTACTTAAATTTGCTACTTCGCAAGTTGCTTTTGGAACTTCGCCCGTATATATATTTGGACCGTCATTTGGCTGAAACACAGATTTGCCGATGAATAAGCGGCATGTCTCATTCGATATTTTCAAGAAATCTCCACTTCCCGCCAAACTGACTTCCGTTATTTTTGCTATCAAAATCTGCCCAGAAACAAGGATCAATCTCGTGTCAAGATTATATTTTTCAGCCGCTATCGTCCCTGGATAATCCAAGCTGAAATTGAATTTCTTTTCCTCTCCCGGCAAAAGGCTAAAAAAATTCTTGTCTGTTTGGGTAAGAATTATGGAGCCTGGCGATGTAGTCTTTACGATAACCCCATCTTTTATGGCGCTTTTCAGCTCAACATCTTTTTCTTTGAGGATTATAGAATAAGTAACGTTATTTATTACATCTTCAGTAGAATTTTTAATAGAAACCTGTCCGCTAATTTTCCCGTTTGATGTCGTCACATTACTAACATTTATTTCCGGCCTATCCGTTGCGGCAAAAGCATATTTAAAATAAATACCGAAGAAAATAAAAACGGCGAGGCTAACCAAAATAATCAGACTTCCAATCCGCGATATCATTAGCCTTATTATACCTTTTTTAAATATATGCTTAATGACACTTATCAACAGACGCTTAAAAGAATTAGAATAAGGAAATGGGGATATTTATCAAGGCCGGGCTTATCGTTTTATTCTTCTTGATAGTCTTTTTTGGGTTTCCCACGCAAAAAAATGCAGAAAATTTATTCCGGATAACGAAAGAAGACCCGCTATTATACGGGGAGATAGAGCAGGAAAAATTCAATGATTCAATTGATATTCTAGCGGAAAAAGAGGATGAGTTTTTGGAAAGCTTTAGGAATTATACCAACGAAGAAAATAATTTTTTTGACAAAAAAAACTGGAGGCTCTTCCCGACAAAATTTCTCAAGGCATTTTCGGCGTCATCAGAACAAACATCGGAATTTCTTAAAAATCCAGGTCCAAGCGCGGCTTTCCGAATGTTGAAAGCAAATCAAGCAGCCGCCCAGGAATATAAATCATATATTGAGATGCAGCTTCTTACTATCAATAAGTTCATCGAAGAAAATCAGGATTCGACTAATTCCAACATTGTTTTTCTCCATGTTTCAACAAATTTAAGGATTATAAAAAATGATTATGAAATCGCGCTGGAAAATTCGGAGAAGATTTTGAATGATGTTGATGACAGAAGAAAATGCCTTTTTTATGGAAAATGCGATATCTCGAGGCTGGCAAGAAAAGAAAAAATCATTGATATCTCCGTCATAAAAAACCAGCAAAAACTTATAGACATCAATCTATCTTCCTACGAAAAAAACCAGAAGCCCGGGGTTTTTATCTCAAGCACTTCGTGCTTCGGACAAGACGATAATTCAAAGCCAAAATTGCAGACTTTTTATATGACGGAAAAGTCCGGCTACTTAAAACCAAAACTTGCTTCGGAAAATTATTATTTGAACTACGATGCGTTGCAGGATTCTTGGCCGCTTGCGGAAAAATTCTTGAATAAAGGAATCCATTACGGCCTCCAACTCGAAACCAATGATTACCGCTGTCCAGATTTGACCTATCTCATGGATTTATATTATGAGTATTTCAACGGAAAACCTCTATTTGGTTTACCACACATCATGGAAGATATTGCCAATAATCTGGATTTCTTGATACTCACGCAGAAAATAGAAAAAAAACCAGCTGATCTGTTGTACCTTTTAACTTCGCGAACAGATTATTCGATTTTTCTGATGCCGTATGACAGCTCGGCATGGCGGATAACTGAACAACCTAAATACTTTGCTTCGGAAGTTGATCTGCCTTCCTCTTTTGAGACATATTCAGGCCTTAGACAAAAAGGATATTCTCATTCAGAAATTAGAGAATTTGGCGGGAGCCAAATAAAAATTCTAAAAGAAATCATCAATGAAGAATCTGAAAAATATACCCCGAATTTCCAGAGATAAAATTGCTTTTTTTAAATTATAGCGCTCTGCAAATTGGAAAAACACTCGCAGCGCCGTTAAAAAAGAGCTGTCAAAATGAATTTGTGATATATGTTTTCTTGTGCCCGGAGCGCTTAATCTCATCTGTAATTCTAATTTCCAACGGTAGAAAATATCCTTTATCGACTGCCTCCCCAAGAAACGTCCGAGCGCCGACTTTAAGCCGAGAATTTAAAATCTCCTTTACTATAAAAGGCGAAACTTCGCTCTTCCCAGCGGCAACTTCAAGTAATAATGAAAAAAGAGCTTTTTATCTTTTTTCTTTCAGGGAAGAAGACGGCTCGCTTCTTAAAATAAATATGAGGCTTGCCGATGACATTTATTTTTTAAATTATAGTAATGCCGCGAAAAACTGGCCTTTGGCGGATATATTCCTGGATAGAGGATTTAAATTTGACCAGCAAAACGCGACAAACGATTATCGCTGCCCGAATCTGACTTATCAGACGGAATTAATGAATTTCATGAGAATTGAAGTCGAAGGAAAAAAAGACAGAGAAATGGAAAATATTGCGAGAGAAAATAAATTATGGGGCCTTCCTTATTTGATGGAACACGTCTCAAAAAATCTTGAATTCATGCTCCTCGAAGGAAAAGCGCAAAAAAAGGCTCAGCCTCTTCTTTATCTTCTGACAGTCAGGCTCGATTATTCAATTTTTTATATGCCTTACGCAAAATCCGTATGGAGATCAGACGAAAACCTTAAATATACGCTTGATGGAACAAGAGATCTTTATTCCTCTTTTGACACCTATGAAACACTGAAAAAGAAAGGTTACGGCGACGAAGAAATAAAAAAAATCGATGTCTCGGAAAAGAATATACTTAAGGAGGAAAGCGGACGTATTTAAATTTAGAGGTGATGTGGATAATAAAATTGCGGTAAAGAGCACTTTTGATACAATAAGATTATGATTCAAAGTAAAGAGCAAAAAGCTTTTCTGGCCTCTGTAGCTATTCTTGGAATAGGCCTTTTACGCATATTTACATTAGGCAAAAATGCCGCTTCTCCTATTCAGACGATAGTTGAAAAAGCGGAATTCAACTCAAACAACGAGCAAGAAACCGACGTGCTAAACGCCAGCGACGCGGATTTTCAAAAACAAAACAATTCGAACAACGCTTTATTTGTGGGATGCGGCGGATTTTTTTAATTCGATGAATTCTAAACTCAGATATTCACTTTGGCTGATCACCGAATTAATAAATCGGTTCTTTACTAAATCCGCCAAAACAAAAACCGAATCCTTCATCCCTAACAAGCAAGCAAAAAAAGAAAATCCCAATGCCGCTTTCTTTGTGACCTGCGGCGGGTTTATGGATTAAAAAAGCGATATTAAATAATTTTACGGAGCATTATTTTTTTCGGAGAATCCGGAAATTTTTTAATTAGTTCAATTTTTAAGGGAAAAAATTTCTTTTTATCCACTAAATCCTTAAGTGTCTCCGCGGGAGTAAGAAATAAATTTTCGCTGATCCGATCTCCAATTGAAACCATCTCATTATAACCGCCATGCCCGGATTCAAATTTCAATTTAAGGACCAATTCTCCCACGATTTCCCTTCCGCGAACATGCTCTCTGACTTCCCCCCTCCATTCTTCGATATCTTCCGCTGCAATAGAAATAGCTCTTTCAATTTCCTTGCGAACAACAAGAGCTCCGGCACATTTAATATAATCAAAATTTTTTCGTCCTATCAAAAATAACGTAACGCCGGCTCCGCACTCGCATGTTTCGAAAATTCCCTTTCCAATATCTCCCGTGCAATATCTTAATAATGAAAGTTGCCTTGGAATAATCTTAGTAACAATTATTTCGCCATATCCGTCAGGATCCGCGTCAACTATCTCAGCCAAAAAAAACCTACCTGGATGATATGCGTTTCCATGATATCTCTTTGCAAGATATTTACACCAAGTACCGACTTTCCCGAATTCAGTCATTGCGTAATCGATGCCCATATCCAAATCTTTTACGCCGGAAAAAAAATCGGTGATCAAAGACGCGTGGTCCTTGTTCAAAAAATCACCGTTCATTTTTATTTTTTTTACGTTTTTTATTATTTCGCGCCGGTCATAAAATTCCGCGGCCAATTTTGCAAAGCTCTGCGGCAAGCCGACAATCATATCGGCGGAATATTCCTTAAGCGCACTACTTATACCGCCAAGCCCAGGATTTACTATGAGAGTCTCGAAGGCCGCTTTTTTTCTCATGCATTTGATAATATTGAGCAAAGCGGAGCGCAGACCCATCATATAAGATCTCTGCATCGTAAGGACGCGCACAGAATCTTCCTTCATTTTATCGAATACGTTGGATGAATTAATGACCGGATTTAAAAAAAGAACCGGATTTGTGCTTCCGATAGTGCCGGAAGTAGCCCTTAAAATCAGATTAAAAATAACGTCGGGTGTATTTATTTTAAAAGCGTCCCTGATTCTTTCTTTTAGACCCATTTTTATAAAATCTTCTTTTGATGAAAGCGGAAGACTTTGCCAATATTCCAAGGAAAATTTTTCAGGATCTATAATAAAATTTTTATGTTCACTATAACTTTTCCAAAAATCCAATTCTTTTATTTCAGTCAAAAACTGTTTTAATTCCTCCTTTTTCTTTTCCATCAGGTTTTGCGGAACAAGAATCACTGATTTTTCCCCAGAAATAGCGTTACTCATGATTCTCCCATTCTTTTTTTCTTAAAATCCTTCCTTGAAAAATTTTCTCAAGCATCTCACGACTAAGCTCGGATTTTAAATCTTCATATGTGCTATATACTCCGCCTTTTCCAAAACGGCTTCCCAAAAAATGAAGGGGCTTTTCAAGACGCCAAACGCTTTTGTTAAAAGGAAGATAATAAAGACTCGGATAACTTCTTGCGACAAAACTGTAAAGCGGAGAGGATAATTTGTTTACACCCGCCTGCACACCTGTCATTTGCAAATAAATTCTTTCGTGCGTCCATCCGTTCCATAAAATAAGATCGAAAAGGCTCGATTTCTGAATCAAAAGCTGTCGGGCGTCCAAAAAAGGACGCCGCCACTTGGAATCAACAATTGTGGCTAAATCCGAGTAATAACCAAGATCCATTACCGAGTAAAAAGAAGTTGCGGACTGATGCCAATAATTAATACCCCGCTTCATAAGGGGTTCATAAATGACCTTATTTCTATTGTCAAAATGACTCTGTTTTTCGGAAACTTCTTTGGGCGTATCTTGGAGTTTGAGAAAATATCTTTGGTCCGTCAGTGAAATACTTAAATATTTGACTCCGGGATAAGGACCTTTCATCACATACGCCTGAAACCTATGCACTCTAGGATTTCCATCCAAATGAGGCAGTTCGTAATAAATCGGACCATATCGTTCGAGAATCGGAGGGGCATTTTCTTCCTCTAATTTTTGCATATACAGATATTCCTGAGAAAGCCCAGGGCCGGAATCTTTTAACGCAGTCATATAATTATCTCTATCAGAAAAACGCGCCACTTCCCTCACTTCTGCATTTTTCAATATTTTTTCACGTTGCCTAACTTCGCTCCGAAGCATAAGAGCGTTTTCATTTATCATTTCAATGGAAGAAATAAATTCCTTCACCGTAACGGCATTTGAATGAAAATAAAAAATGGAACTTTCAAATTCAATTCCTTCCATTTTTAGAAGCGCCTTAAGGGCGCCTGAGTAAGCATCAAGATCTGCGATAAGCGCATCACCGGTTTTATTATATAAATGCAAAAGCTTTTCCGCGTTTTCCAAAGAAGGATTCGCGAGAAAATGCCTTCTCTCACGCTCACATTCCAAAAATTTTCTTAAAAAGCGAAACGGATGAAGCGTTTCGCTAAACGGATACCAAAAACAAAACCCGCGATGCGATTTCTGCCAAAACTCCTGAAGCTTTTGCGTCGTTACTTCAATAGCTTCGATGGCGTTTAACGCGTTATCAAGATCAAGGCCTTCGGCGGCAAACAGCGGATCACTAATGGTTAAATCGTAAAATGGCCTAAGCTCGCGCGAAATCATATTGTGTTATTGTAATTGCAAATCAAAAATGAATCCATGAGTGAAAATCTTATCCATATAAACAACATTTAATCTTCAATTTTTCGTAAAAGAATTTTTTTCTGAGTGTCGGGAAATTCATCCACAATCTCCATCCTAAGAGGCATAAATTTTTTATCCGCAACAAGATCGGATAAGGTTTTACTGGGAGTTAGAAAAAGGCCGCCACTGATTTTTAGCGAAATATCTTGAATTTTATTTTTATTTCGGGAAAGTTTCTCACTCGGTTTGATTTTAATGGAAAGTTCTCCGATCGGCTCTACGCCAGACAGTTCTCTGACATCCGCCCGCCACTCTTTTATATCATCGTGAAAATTATTCAAAACTCTTTCCAACTCTTTGCGGATAATCAATGTTCCGGCGCATTTTATATAGTCAAAATCCGCTCGACCTAGCAAAAGAAGGGAAAATGTATTTCCGCAGGGGCATTTTTCTCTTAATGCCTTGCCTACATCTCCAGTTCGATAACGAATTATCGCGGCTTTATCAGGTTTTATTTTTGATACGATTATTTCGCCATATCCATTTGAATCAGCGTTAACGATTTCCATAACTCCGTTTTTAACCGCGGGGTGGTACGCCTGATATCCACCGTACTTTTTTTTCAGATATTCGCAAAAAGTTCCGATCCTTCCACACTCAGTCATAATATAATCCGATACAATTAGGTCGTCATTGATTTTCGGAAAAAAGTTTCTAATAATTTCGAATTGCGCCCGGCTGACAAAATCTCCGCCAAAAATAATTTTCTTTATTGAAGAAGCAAATCCGGAAAAAGAAGAAAATATTGCGGCGAATTTGGACAAATTTGAAGGGAGTCCATTAATGCTTTGGGCTTTAAAATCGATAAGTGCGTTTGCCATTTTTGAATCAATTTTAAAAGGATCGATAATCAAAAATTGCTGGCTTTTACCTGCATTTTTTTTATTGAGCAATATTCCGGTAAGCGCCCACCGAAGCCCTATATGATACGGTTGCCAAAGCCTGATGCCTCTTTCAAGATCTTCAATGGTTTTTTCGGCTTCGCTTATGTAATGGAGCAATAGAGCGGGCTTTTTAGCAGTAGTGCCGGAGGTCACGCGCAAAAGAAAATTAAAAATGGAAAAACTCATTTCGTCTTCAGCGTCACGGAGCTTTAATCGCAGATTGTCTGAAAATTCCTCTTTTGTCATCAACGGAATTTTCCTCCAATATTCCCAATTAAAATTGTCAGGTTCCGGATCAAAATTATATTTTAAAAAATGGGCTTTCCAGAATTCCTGCAAAGAAGCGTTTTTAAAAAATCCTCTGAACTCCTTTTCATCTTTTAAAAGCTCTTCTTCTGTTTTCAGAATAATGGAATCATTCATCATAAAAAGATGATACCACACGACACGTGTGGTATCTTTACCTCCCTTCTTTTATTATTACCAACTATTATTTGTTTAGCTCTCTAAAATCAAAGGGTTTTTTATTCAAAAAACCACTTAGAGCGCATGCCGCGAGCGTTATGCTTATTGGCACCAGCGCTCCGACCGAAGAAATCGTCGCGTTTTTTACAATGGAACCATAGACAAACAATGGTATGCCAACGGCAATACCTATAAGTATGCCAATGAATGTAAAACGCGAAGAAAGTCTCGGCCACCAAAGCGACAACAACGTTGGAACCAAGAGCGAAGACCTAAGAACCCCGATAAGAAGCAATAAATACAGAAGCTGGATCGCGGGAATTAGAGCAATTGACATACCGACAAGAGCCAGAATCAACATGGAAATTCTTGAGACAAAAATCAACTCTCTGTCTCTTGCGATTTTAGGCGTGAGCTTAAAAACATCAATTGCCCCAATAGAACTTATGGCTGAAAGCGCTGAGCTTCCCGCGGCAACAAGTCCGGCAAGAACCATCGCTGTAAAACTAATAATACCTACGCTTGAAAGAGCAGAAACTGCAACTGAAAATCCAGCGAGCTGCGATTCCTTTACCGGAATACCAAGATTTTTATTTGCGGCCAAAAATCCAAGGGCCCCCAGCATTATCGGAACAATGGCGAAAACAAAACCCCCAAAAAAGAACGCCTTCCTTGAAACACCCGATCTCATCGAGAAAGCGCGCTGCCATTGCTGTTGGTCTATGATTATTCCTGAAATTAAGGAAACGCTGACGGGAACACCGAAAGTCCATGCAATCTTTGGATCAAAAAGATTCGTAAAAACTCCTTTTGCACCGCCGCTTCCCGCAATCAGGGCCGAAAAACCGCCCAATTCATAAATGATAAAAGGGATTATGCCAAGCGCAACAAAACCTATGAGGCACGCCTTAATCGTGTCCTCAACAAGCGAAGAGCGAATCCCTTTTACAACACTAAGGGAAATCATCATCAACCCAAGAATCACAATAAGAAACGGCTTGGAAATTCCGGTTACAAGATTCAACATCAGGAGTGCCGCGGTAAGATTAAAAATTACCGCGTAGCACTGCGACGCAAAAATCGTGAAAATGTAAACGGTCCGCATCCTTTGGTCAAAACGCAGTCCGATAAATTCCGGAAGCGTAAACCCGCGGCCGAATATTTCATGCATTCTTCCTGCCAAGAAAGAAAAAATTATGAGCGCTAACGCATTCGGAAAAGTAAACCAAAACAGTCCCGGAATACCCTGCTCATAAGCTTTCTGACTCGACACGAACAAAGCGCCCGCCCAAACCCACGATATGGCCGTAGTTACTGTTCCCAGTAAAAGCCCAACGCTTCTTTCGGAAACAAGAAAGGACAACGAAGTTGCCTTTCTTCTGAACAAGAAATTTATAGAAGCAAACGAAAACGACCAAAACAGGACAAGAAACAGATAGCCATTCACAGATTCCAATATCATATCTTCTCCTCTCAATTTTTCTGGAACTTTCCTAAAAGCCTATCTTATATTCGCATAAACCGTCAATCTCAAAACGTTCTCTAATCAATAGCTTCTTACCACCTGATTAGGTGTTTGATAATTAATTCCCATATGTGGACGCTCAAAATTGTAATAGTGCAAATACAGAGGAATTTCTTTTTTCCAGACCTTGATTGAGCGCGG
>Ga0209542_10000997_pt1 | contig 67771 bp, 87 predicted proteins | sample RifCSPhighO2_01_FD_184028 | JGI IMG/M metagenome (GOLD analysis project Ga0209542, IMG submission 184028) | Soil microbial communities from Rifle, Colorado - Rifle CSP2_plank highO2_0.1 (SPAdes) (version 2) | ecosystem: Environmental > Terrestrial > Deep subsurface > Rock core/Sediment ...
GCAGCGCGGCTAGCTCCACCCTAAAATCACGGGTAAATTGTATGTGCGACATCCCTGTGTGTGGTTAGCTGATACATTTGCGTGTACCGCTATGCTACTGCGGGGATGTTGCGTTTGAGGCTAGAATCTAGGGTGGAGGGCTTGAACTTTTCTATATGTTATGTTTTTGCAAAGCATCCTTCACCGGAAGGGGAGTTTGTAAAAACTTTCCACGTGTTTTTGCGGAACAACTGCCAAGAAGTAAGAGTTAGAAAAAGTAAACTGCCGCGCTGGTTAAGCGGGCAGTTTTGGAAAAAGTTGGTTTATTTGTACAGCGTACTTTCTTCTCAAAATGGCAAGCTTTCTTGCGCGCCATATCCCTTCTAACTTACCTCGAGAAATGGTTCCCGGTTTGCCCTGGAAGTGGATTTTGAGCTCTCTGCGTAGTGTCTGAATAGTTCCCCAAGGTATTCCGGTGAGGTGGTGCAGGAGTAAGACAGAACATCCCTCGTCTACTACCATGCTCCGAAAGAACTCTTTTTGTTCTTCGGAGTATCTATGTTGAGTACCCATGTCTGCTCCGAAGTTGAAGTTTCACTGACTTTAGAATTAACATATGAAGTTTTGAGTGTCAATCCGGCCTTGAAAGGTATTCTAAAAAATATGTGGGTGTTTTCCCAGAATAACTGCAAGGAAGTCAGAATTGCAGAAATAAACTTTAGGAATATAAAAAGGCCCGGCGGATGCCGGGCCTTTTTGCTTGCATCGGCCCTATGCTGAAGGGAAGACGAGTAGGCGGAGCTTGGGAAACGCGATCAGGAGTACTCGTGTGTGGGCCATGAGCTGGCCGTACACAAACCGGTCCCATACGACTTTCCTTGCAAGGACGCCGAGCTGGTCGACTAGTGCCAGGCAGTTCATGTGGCGGGTAATATTCTGCTCCTCGCGGCATCCGGCCTCGAGCCTGGTAAAGAAGGCATGTGTCGGCTTGAGGTAAGTACCGCCGTCCCGTCGATACATCGTATCGAAAAGCCTGGAGGGGTCTTGAGCTCCCGCAGGGGCGGCCGTCACGACGAACAGTATCAAAGCAAAAAGAGTGCGCTTCATAGCAGCCTCCCTGGTTGCCAGTGGATCTGATGCTACTATACTGCCTCTTTTGGCCGCCGCTAGGGGCGGATTTGCACAGGGTATCGGGTTGTGTTAAAGTGCCTCTACGCCCGTTTGGGCTCCTTTTTTCTGATAGGTGCCGCTTAGTGACTACTTAGTAGGAGCGAGGCATACCTCCAGAATCGTAACTCCCTAGGGAAGGGGAGTAAGCCGCCCAAGTGCGGACACAAATTCCACAATGGCAAAGAAATCTACTGTCGTACGCTCAAACCGCCCCCCGAAGTTTAAATCTCGGGTGGTTCGCCGTTGCTTCCGCTGCGGCCGGGCCCGCGCGTTTATGCGCGACTTTGGCATGTGCCGCGTGTGCTTCCGCGAGGCGGCCAACGAGGGGCTAATACCCGGCGTCCGCAAATCATCCTGGTAATGCTTGCCCGTCTTCAATAAATTGTATGGTAAACGACCCTATCGCAGACTTCCTGGTTCGCCTACAAAACGCCTCTATGGTGGGCCACTCCTACGTGACCCTGCCGTACTCCAGCATTAAGAACGCCATCGCCAAGATTTTGGAGCGCGAGGGCTACCTCGCTAACGTAGCTAAAAAGAACAACGCGCTCGTAGTAGGGCTCTCCTACACAGAGGGCAAGCCGGCTATACAGGGCGTCAAGCGCATCAGCAAGCCGTCGCGCCGCATGTACATGGGCGTGCGCGACGTACAGCCGGTCAAGCGCGGACACGGCCTCTTGGTCCTTTCTACTCCGGCCGGCGTAGTATCGGGCAAGGAGGCCCGCGAAAAGCGCGTCGGCGGCGAGGTTCTGTTTGAGATCTGGTAAATATGCTATGCCCGCAACTAATTAAATTGTATGTCACGACTTGCTAAACGCCCCATTGCTATACCTGCCAAAACCGAGATAACCGTCTCGGGCGAGGGGGTTGTGGTCAAGGGCCCCAAGGGCACACTGACTAAGCTCGGCTCGCGCCACGTCACTATCGAGGTGGGCCAAGAGGGCGTGCAGGTATCGCAGAAGGGCGACAGCCTCGAGGCGCGCTCGGCCGTAGGCACGTACGCCAGCCATGTGCGCAACATGCTCAAGGGCGTTACCGAGGGCTTTAGTAAGAAGCTCTTGGTCGAGGGCGTGGGCTTTAAGTGGGATGTGCAGGGCAAGACGCTTAACCTGGCCTTGGGCTTTAGCCATCCGGTTAAGGTCGCCATACCCGAGGGCCTGACCGTTACCGCAGACAAGAGCACACTTACCATTGCAGGCTTTGACAAGGAGGTGGTAGGGCAGTTTGCCGCCGACATCCGCGCGCTTAAGAAGCCCGAGCCCTACAAAGGCAAGGGCATCCGCTACGAGGGCGAGGTTATCCGCCGCAAGCAGGGCAAGAAGGCAGCATAACACTGATATGGATACTAATCGGCAACGCCGTCACAACCGCATACGCGCAAAAGTTAAGGGCACCGCAGAGCGCCCGCGCCTGTGCGTGTACAAGTCTAACCGCTACCTCGAGGCGCAGGTTATTGACGACACCGCAGGCAAGACTTTGGCTGCGGTTAAGATGGACGACGCCAAGAAGGCCGGGGCAGAGATCGCCAAGGCCGCCAAAGCCAAGGGTGTCAGTGCGGTGGTGTTCGACCGCGGCGGGTTCCGCTATACTGGCGCCATCGCCATTTTGGCAGATGCAGCGCGCGCTGGTGGGCTTAAATTTTAACTATCCCTCACTCGTAAACTCGTATTCCAAACTTTTATGGCTGATGAACTAGAAACAACTACTGCACCAGAGACCTCTGCCCCAGCGGTTGCTGCTGTGCCCGAGGCAGCTGCGCCCGCCGCGCCGGCAGATGCGCGCCGCGCGATACGTGGTGGCGCAGGAGCTCGCGGAGGCCGCCCCGGAGGCGATCGGCGCCGCGCCAGCTCGCGCCCGCCGCGCGCCAAGTCGGAGTTTGACTCCAAGATGATAACCATCCGCCGCGTATCGCGCGTGGTCGCCGGCGGGCGCCGCTTTTCTTTCTCGGTGGCTATCATCATCGGCAACAAAAAGGGCCGTGTCGGCGTGGGGCTGGGCAAGGCGGGGGACACCACGCTTGCCATAGACAAGGCCACCCGCGACGCCAAAAAGCACATGATCACGGTCAATCTCACCAAAGACAGCTCTATCGCCCACGACGTAACATCGAAGTATAATGCGTCGCGCATCAGCCTTATGCCAGCGCGCGGCCGCGGCTTGGTAGCCGGCTCGTCGGTGCGCCCGGTCCTTGAGCTGGCCGGTATCACCAACATTGTCGCCAAGGTCCACTCGGGCAGCAAGAACGGCCTCAACAATGCTCGTGCCGCCATCGAAGCTCTAAAGAAGTTAAAGGCATAGCGACTAGCCAATAGCCACTAGTGGCTAAACCCAAAACCCTAAACCCTAAAAAATATGCAACTCCACGATTTAAAACGCAAAACAGCGCAAAAAGGCTCTAAGCGCATAGGCCGCGGCCGCGCCTCGGGCAAAGGCAAGACTGCGGGGCGCGGCACCAAGGGCCAAAACGCGCGCGCCGGCCACAAAAAGCGCCCCGAGATCCGCGAGCAGCTCAAAAAGATCCCCAAGCTGCGCGGCCGCGGCGTCCATGGCTTGACCTCCATCCAGACCAAGCCCCTGGTTGTTAATGTGTCCCAGCTCGAGGCACTCTTTGTCGCAAACGACACGGTCAACTTTGCCACATTGCGCGAGCGCGGCGTGCTGCGCACCCGCAAAGGAGCCACCTCGGCAGTGAAGATTTTGGGCGACGGCGAACTAACCAAAAAGCTCACCGTCTCGGGCTGCACCGTCTCGGCCTCCGCCCGCGAAAAGATAGAGAAGGCCGGCGGCTCGATCACTCCTTCTTCCAAGTCGTAAACTCGTACACCTTAGATGAATCCGATACAAAAACTCTCGCTGCTACTCTCGGATGCGGCCCTGCGCAACCGCCTTTTGTTCGTGGCGGGGGCTTTGGCGCTTACGCGCCTCTTGGCGGCAATACCTATCCCGGGCATCGACGCCGCGCAGCTCGGGCTCTTTTTGGCCAACAACCAGTTTTTTGGGCTCCTGAACCTCTTCTCGGGCGGCGGGCTCTCTAACTTGTCCTTAGTAATGCTCGGCGTAGGCCCCTTCATTACCGCCTCTATCGTCATGCAGCTTATGACCATGATGAGCCCGCGCCTTAAGGCGATGTACCAAGAGGAGGGCGAGGCGGGTCGCGCCAAGTTTACGCAATTCTCGCGCTATCTTACTTTGCCCATTGCTGCGGTGCAGGGCATCAGCTTTCTTATCATCCTCGAGCGCCAGGGCGTTTTGCCGGCGCTTACCCCGTTCCAATTTATGGTCAATCTTTTGGCTATTGTCGCGGGCTCGATGCTCCTTATGTGGATAGGCGAGCTCATTTCCGAGTACGGGCTTGGCAACGGCGTCTCGGTGGTCATCTTTGCCGGCATCGTAGCGGGCTTGCCGAGCGCAATCAGCCAGACCCTATTCTCCTTCGATGCGGCACAGATTCCGGTATACCTGGCGTTTGTCGGCGCCGCGCTTGCGGTCATTGCGGCCGTTGTCACCATTACCGAGGCCGAGCGCCCGGTGCCCGTAACGTATGCCAAGCGCGTCCGCGGCATGAAGTTCTTCGGCGGAGCCTCGACGTACCTGCCCCTGCGCCTTAATCAGGCAGGCGTTATCCCTATCATCTTTGCCCTTTCCTTCCTCTTGCTGCCGCAGATGTTCGCGACCTTCTTCCAGGCGTCGAGCAATGCGTTGCTGGCGGGTATCGCGGTCGCCATACTCGGGGCGCTGCAAAACCAGTGGCTCTACGGCGCCATATACTTCGTGCTCGTGTTCCTCTTTACCTACTTCTACACGGCGGTAACCTTCGAACCTAACGCCATCGCCGAAAACCTGCAGAAGAACGGCGCCTTTATCCCCGGCGTGCGCCCCGGCCCGTCGACCTCCGAGCACTTGGGTCGCACCATTACGCGCATTACTTTTGTAGGGGCGCTCTTTTTGGGCGTTATCGCGGTTATGCCTATACTCGTGCAGAATCTCACCGGGATACAAAACCTCGCCATCGGCGGCACCGGCTTGCTCATCGTCGTCTCCGTAATTTTGGACCTGGCGCGCCGTATAGACGCCCAAATCTCAATCAGGGAGTACTAAATAAAAGCGCCGAGAGCGCGCTTTTATCGTAATACTGGTATTGTGTAGATATGGAAGTAAAAACATTTTTGATGATGGGGCGGCCGGGGAGCGGCAAGGGGACTCAGGGCAAGCTCCTGGCTAAAAAACTGGGGTGCGAGATATACTCCTCGGGCAATCGCCTGCGCGAGATGGCCCGCGGCCACGGCTTTGTCGCAGAAAAGGTCAAAAAAGTAATAGACTCGGGCGACCTCCTGCCCAACTGGTTTTCGTCGCATATGTTCGTCGAGGTGCTCTTAGGACTTGGTCATGATGACCCCATTGTCTTTGAGGGCGCGTGCCGCAGGCTCCACGAGGCGCAGGCGTTCGACGAGACTGCCTCCTGGCTCGAGCGGCCCTACAAGGCCGTATTCCTCAATATCTCCGATGCGGAGGTTGAGCGGCGCATCGCCGACCGCCGCGGGGTCGAAGGCCGCGCCGACGATGCATCTGACAAGATAGATCGTCGCATCACCGAGTACAACGAGCACACCGCGCACGCCATAGAGTTTTTTAGGCAAAAAGGGGTGCTGGTCGAGGTAGATGGCGAGCATCCTATCGATGAGGTGCATCAAAAGGTCGTGGAGGCCTTGGGACTATGATTGCAAAGACCGCACAAGAAGTTGCGGGGCTGCGCGCGGCAGGCAAGCTTTTGGCGGGTGCCTTGCGCCATGTTGCCACGCTCGTAGTGCCCGGGGTTACTACCGCGAGCTTGGACTTGGCTGCAGAGAAATTTATACGCGACGCTGGTGCGACTCCCGCATTTTTAAACTATCAGCCCAAGGGCGCGTCGTACGCGTTCCCCGCGGTTCTGTGCGTGTCGATAAACGACGAGGTGGTGCACGGGATACCGAGCGACGGGCGGGTAATACAAGCGGGCGATCTCGTGATGCTCGACTTGGGGCTAAGCCTTGGTGGTTATTTTGCCGATGCGGCCATAACCGTGTGTGCAGGCGACTGCGACAAAAAGGGCAAGCTCCTGATAGAGGCGACAGAAGAGGCTCTGCGCGCAGCCATTAAAGTCGCGCGTCCGGGCGCGCGCATGGGCGACATTAGCGCGGCCATAGAGGCGGTGGCCAAAAAATACAAGCTCGGCGTTGTCGAGGACTTGGGCGGGCACTCGCTGGGGCTCGTGCCGCACGAGGCGCCGTTTGTGCCAAACGCGGGGCAAGCAGGGAAGGGGGTCGTGCTCGAGGAGGGACTGGTCTTGGCTATAGAGCCTATATTTACCGAGGGCGGGGGAGACATAGAGCTCGCGGCAGACGAGTGGACGTATGTTACGGCCGACGGCAGCCGCAGTGCCGAGACCGAGCATACGGTTTTGATAACGAAGGACGGGTGCGAGGTTTTGACCGCGTAGCATTATAATTTTAGTCGTCCTATAGGACGACTAAAATTATGTCTTGTAAAAACAGCTTAGCTAGGCTATTATCGGGGCACCATGATGCATCCCAAGGAGGAAAAGACTTTCGTGCTCATCAAGCCCGACGGCGTACGCAAGGGGCTTATTGGCGAGATCATCAACCGCTTTGAGCGGCGCGACTTAAAAGTGGTGGCGCTCGAGATGTTTCAGCCCAGCCGCGCCGAGATGGACAAGCACTACCCCAAGGACGAAAAATGGCTGGCCCGCATCGGCGAGCGCACCAGCGCCAACTACCTGAAGTACGGCCATGACCCCAAGCGCGACTTTGGCACCACCAACGGCGTCAAAATCGGCAAAGAGGTACGCCGCTGGCTTATCGACTTTATGAGCTCGGCACCCCTCGTTAAGATGGTGGTGCAGGGCCCGCACGCAGTAGACATGGTCCGCAAGATTGTGGGCCCGACGATGCCGCACCTGGCCGAGATGGGCACTATACGTGGCGACTACTCGGCAGACTCGGCCATAAGCGCCAACATCGACCACCGCGCCATATACAACCTGGTGCACGCTAGCGAGACTCCTGCCGAGGCCGCTCACGAGATAAAGCACTGGTTTGGCAAGCACCCGGTATACAAGTACAAGCGCTTCGGCATTGATGAATAGGGCCGCAGTAAAAATAAGTTTGTCCGGAGTGTTGCGAGGCCGACGGGCCGTAGCATAGGAATTTTCCTCAGAAAATATCCGCACTCTGGCAAACTTCATTTTTGCTGTGGCCCACACTTGCAGTTTTTGCCCATTTGATATACTTACGGAGGACGGCGAAGGCAAAAGTTACTAAGTGTTCTACCGGGAGCCTTACATCTTCCCGCGCCATTGGTTCGGGTCTGCGGGCACCCACCTGTCACTACAGTAGACGCTTTGCTTTCGAAGTCCTAACAAAAACGCCACCTACGGGTGGTATTTTTGTTATACTGGAGAGCGAAACAAAAATTTTAGAGTGCACTCCGGGCCGTTAGGCCAAGTCTAACCCTCTAAAATCCTTGTTTCGCTCTCCAAAAATGCAATCAACCCTGACGTTTTATGGCGGAGCCGGCTCGGTAACCGGCTCTAATTTTATGCTCGACACCGGCCAACAAAAGCTGCTTATAGACTGCGGGTTTCAGCAGGGGATGCGCGAGGAGGACAACTACAAGCCCTTTGCCTACGAGCCCGGCGGCTGCTCGCATTTATTTATAAGTCACGCACACCTCGACCACGTGGGCCGCATCCCTTTTTTGGTTAAGTCGGGTTTTGCGGGCAAGATAATCTCGACTACGGCTACTCGCGCCTTGGCCGAGTTTATAATGCGCGATGCCCTGGGGCTTATGGTCCGAGCACAGGAGCATGGCGGCCAGGCTCCGCTGTACAGCGAGCAGGATATTGATGCGGCACTGGGGCTGTGGGAGCCGCGCGGGCTGCACGAGCCCCTAGAGCTCGCAGGCGGCATGACGCACGAATTTTATGACGCGGGGCACATATTGGGCTCGGCAATGAGCCGGTTTGAGCGCGGTGGCAAGAGCTTGGTGGTAACCGGCGACCTGGGCGGAGGCAACTCGCCGCTGTTGCCCCAAACCGAGCCCTTGCCGCAGCCCGACTACCTGGTACTAGAGAGTGTGTATGGCGACCGCGTGCGGCATGACGAGGACCGTAAAGAGGCGTTTGAGAAGATAATAGAGACTACCGTGGCGCGCGGGGGCACCTTGCTTATCCCGGCATTCTCAACCGAGCGCACCCAGGACCTTATTTATGAGATTCGCTCGCTCATGACGAGCAAAAAAATACCGTCGGTGCCGGTATTTTTGGACTCACCGCTGGCAGAAAAGATTACCCAGTCGTTTTACTCGTATCCGGAGTACTTTGCCCCCGTCTTGAGCGCACGCATTAAGGCAGGAGAGAAACTGTTTGAGTTTGCGCAGATGCGCTTTGCCCGCGATACTCAGGAGTCGCGCGCCATACAACACGTGCAGGGCCCCAAGATTATCCTGGCCGGCTCGGGGATGAGCAACGGGGGCCGGGTCTTAAGCCACGAGCGCTATGTATTGCCCGACGAAAAATCGACCCTGCTTATCGTGGGCTACCAGGCTGCTGGGACCATTGGCCGCAGGCTCCTGGAGGGCGAAAAGGAGCTCCATGCGGGCCGCGGCGAGGTGATACCGGTGCGCGCGCATGTCGAGACCCTGTACGGCTACTCGGCGCACCGCGACAGCGAGGGGCTCATGGAGTTCGTTGAAGGGGCTCGCGACTCGCTCAGCCAGGTATTTGTGGTCGAAGGCGAGCCAGCAGCAGCCAACTTCCTTACGCAGAGGATCAGGGACTATCTCGATATACAAGCTATAGCGCCTTCTGAAGGTGATAGTGCCACCATTGAGTTGTAAGGAAGTTGGCAAGCTCCAAATCTCAAGTACCAAATCACAAACAAATCTCAAATCACAAAGCTCAAACAAGCTCCGCATGACAAAATAAGCTCAAACTGGTAAGCTCCAAAAGACTAAAATTTGGATATGCCAGATAAGCCTAAAAACGACCTAGAGGAGCGGACTGCCCGATTTGCAAAGGAGGTACGGAGCTTTGTCCGGAAAGTCCCCAAAAACATTATTTCTTTGGAGGATGGGAAGCAGGTCGTGCGGTCATCGGGTTCTGTCGGGGCGAATTATATAGAGGCAAACGAGTCCTTGAGTAAAAAAGACTTTGTTATGCGGGTAAAAATTTGCCGCAAAGAGGTAAAAGAGACTCGCTACTGGCTTAAGATGTTTGAATATCTCCCCAAAGAATTAATAGGGGAGAGTGATAAGTTGGTTCAAGAGTCTACCGAACTCCTCCATATCTTCAGTGCCATTATTGCCAAGTTTTAGAACCATTTGACCTGGTTTCCTCTTTAGGTATACTAGAGTCGCTGGGTCGAAGGGGGATCACCACCGGTGTGCACATCGGTTTGCAAACCCCAACTCTTCGACTTAGTGTTTCGGGCCGTCCTTTCGGACGGCCCACTTTCTTTTTGAAGGTTTAATAATTTGGAACTTGTTTGTATTTTGTTATTTGGAACTTGATATTTTCCAGTGGTACACTGGACGTATGGACCCAAAGAACGAGCATCTAAAACTTAAATTCGGCATATCGGGTGCGGCCGAGACGGGCCATTGCGGCATCGACGCGTACGAGAAAGGGTTGGCACTGGGCCGCGAGATAGCCAAGCACGACGCCGTGCTGGTTAACGGGGCGACGACCGGCTTCCCTTTGTGGGCGGCAATGGGTGCCAAAGAGGCAGGGGGGTTTACGGTGGGGTTCTCTCCGGCTAATACTGAAAAGGAACATATCGAGGCGTACAACCTGCCGGTGGAGTATATGGATATGATCGTCTATACCGGATTCGGCTTCCCCGGCCGGGACCTTATCTTTACCCGGTCGTGCGACGCGGTCTTTTTTGGCTGTGGACGCATCGGCACGATACACGAGTTTACTATCGCCTTTGAGGACCAAAAGCCCATGGGTATTTTGGAGGCCGACTGGGAGACCGACGAGGAGATCAAATATATATTAGAGAAGGGCCACCGCGGCAGTGACCGGATATTGTTTGACTCCGACCCTAAGGCGCTTGTTGAGCGCGTTATCGAGCTGGTGCAAAAAGACAAAGTCAACCGCGCCGCCTTCCGCTTTGAGCCGGGGGCGCAAAAAGCCTCCCTCGCCGCGCATCTGTAACTAAAAAATCCGCCAGTTGGCGGATTTTTGTTTAGGCTACCTGACGCACCAGGCGGGCGAAGGCCTCGGGGGAGCGGTTGGCGAGCTCCGAGAGCATCTTGCGGTTTATGAGCATCTTCTTTTTGCCCAAGGCGCCAATAAGGCGGCTGTAGGATACGTCGGAGCCCATGGCGTCCAGCGCCCCGTTGATGCGGACGGTAAAGAGGCGGCGGTAGTCGTTCTTCTTGTCCTTGCGGTGGTCAAAGGCGTACTTGCCGGCATGGAATATTGCCTCGCGAGCCTGCTTCTTTTTGGTAGAGCGGCCAAAGCGGTAGCCCTTGGTCATGGCCAAGATATTCTTGCGGCGCTTATTGCTCGTTGTGCCTCCTTTTACGCGTGCCATAAAATTAAAATAGTTAGATTACTTCTGTTTTGCCGGGTTGCCGATGTAGCGCTGCAGCACCTTTGGAGTCAGGGTAAGCTGCTGAGTGCGGTTATTAGCCATCTGGAGTGAGCGGCCCTCCTTGGCATTAAAGTGGTTTTTGCCCGGCTTGCGCGCGACCAGCTTGCCACGGCGAGTGACCTTAATGCGCTTGCTAAATGATTTATTGGTTTTCATTGGAATAAGGTTTTAGGTTATAGGTGTTAGGTTATAGAGTTTTGCTACAACCTACTCCCTCTAACCTTTCTTTGCTTTTTCTAGGACCGTTGCCAGCCCTTTGGGGCTCTTTGCAATAGGCTCGGCAAGCTTGTAGTCCTCGGGGATGAGCTTAAGAAACCGCTCCAAACGCTCCTTGAGGAAGGCAAACTCCATGTACTTGTACCTGGAGTTTAAAAAGAGGTCTACCTTGACCCGGTGGCCCTCGCCCAGCCACTCGGCGGCCCGGCGGGCCTTGAGCTGCATATCGTGGTCGCCGGTGCCTATCTTTACCTGGACCGACTTGGTCTCGGTAATGTGGGATTTGGCCTTCATCTCCCGGCGCTTCTTTTGAGCTTCGTATTGGAATTTACCATATTCCATTATTTTAGCAACCGGGGGCAGCGCATTTGGGCTTATCTCGATAAGGTCGAGCCCCAGGGCCTCGGCCCGGGAAATCGCCTCGGAAAGGGCCAAAACGCCTAAATTTTCGCCCTCGGCGCCGACGACGCGGACCTCTTTTGCACGGATCTGATGATTGACGCGGGTGGTATCCAAAGTAGTTGTGGTCAAGCTATTGTACCACAAGGTTGGAAAAACAAAAGCCCCGCGTTGGCGGGGCTTAGATGCGGCAGGGCCGGTTTAGACAGAGCTCCAGACCAGGCTGATGATAAATAGAAGAGCGAGCGGGATGAACACCGACAACTGTACGCGGATTTTGAGCTGGAGCGGAACTTCGGGCTGTTCGAGGCGCTTATGGATGCATCCTGCCATATAATCCTCCCTTGGCTGTCGGTACTATACAACAAGTGGGCTTCATCCGCCATTCAGCTCCGGTACGTAGGCTAAAGACTTACTAACTCATTTATATAGCAATTACATGGCAACTATCGTTAACAACCCCGGCAGCCAGGGCGACAACTCATCGGCTGGCTGGGCGGTCGCGGTCATTATCCTTTTGGTGGTCGTCGTGGCCGGCATCTTTTGGTACACGCGCTCCCGCGCAGCGCCGGCGAGCCCGGGGGCGACTATCCAGGTCAACTTGCCCACCGGCGGCGACACCAATAACGGCGGCACGGGCGGCCCGGCACCGGCTCCGGCTCAGTAACCCGCGCGCTTAGCGAGCCCAGGCGCTATGCGTTAGTATGGGCGTATGAAGCTGATCGCCGGGACAAGGGGAAGCGTCTTGGCGCTCAAACAGGTCGACTTGGTCGCCCGCGCGCTCGCGGCGGTTGACCCGTCTATCGAGGTCGAGGTCCGGGTCATAGAGACAAAGGGTGACGTCAATTTAAGCCCTATACCACTAGACTCGATAGGCAAGGGGTGGTTTACGCACGAGATAGAGGATGCGCTCGCGGCAGGCCGCATCGACTTTGCGGTGCATAGTCTCAAAGATATGGCCGAGGAGCAGCCCCAGGGCCTTTCCATCGCGGCGTACCCTGAGCGCGAGGATGCGCGCGACGCCCTAGTGAGCAACCGTGTGGGGGGCTTGGCAGGGTTGCCGCAGGGTGCCTCGGTGGGCACCGACAGTACAAGGCGCAGCGCACAGCTGCGCGCCCTGCGCCCTGACCTTAGGGTCATAAGTGTGCGCGGTAGCGTGCCAAAGCGCCTGGAGAAACTGCGCGATAAAGCGGAAGGCTATGACGCGGTCGTGTTGGCAGTGGCAGGCCTTAAGCGATTGGGGCGCGAGGGGGAGATAAGCCAATACTTTAGTATTGACGAGATGATGCCGGCACCCGGGCAAGGAGTACTTGCGGTGCAGGCGCAGGATGCCAACGAGCGCGTACGACAAGTCTTGTCGTGCATCAACGACGCGCAGGTAGAGACCACAGCATTACTGGAGCGCTCGTTTGCGCGGGCGGTGGGCGCTGGGTGCAAATCGCCGGTCGGGGCGTATGCCGCGCAAGACGGCGACGAGTGTGTGCTGTCGGGGATGCTGTCGGCCGACAACCCACTGTGCATCGTGCACGGAAGTTTGCGCGCAGCGCCAAATGATCGCACTGCTGGGGCTGCGCTTGCGCAGGAGCTCCTGATCCAGCTTGGGAGCCATGCATAAACAGCTCGACATGCAGGTTACAGCCAGGCGCGTGCCGCTTACCCCGGCTGGCGCGGCGGCGCTTAAGCGGCTTGCTTCGTACGACCTGGTAGTATTTTCGAGCAAACAGGCACAGTCATTTTTTATGCAGTTATTGCGCAAGCGGGGGATAAAACTCCCGCCATCTGCAAGGATGCTGAGGGTAGGGCCGCGCAAGGACCTTTTGCACCACGCGGTCGCGGGCAAGCGCATCTTGTATCCGCGCTCGGCGCTGGCGCCTTACGATATTGTACGGGCCTTACGCGCCAAAGGCACGCGCGTCGTTCCGCTTGTTATTTACACCGTGCTACCCGTGCCGCTTGGGGCGGGGGAGCGCCGGATGCTTACGATAGGCAAGGCCCACAGCATCTCTTTTAGGAGCCCATCGGGGGTGCGGGGGCTCCTCTCGCAGCTCTCGGCTAAGGAGCGCCGTATCGCACGCACACTGCCGGCCTACTGTATAGGAGGCACCACCGCGGCGGCCGCGCGGGCCGCAGGGTTTAGCAAGGCGGTGGTAAAGCGTCTATAATCATTCGATGAGATACCACAGCTACCTATCCTTCGATATCGAGCAGAGTATCCGCGGACTTTCGCCTGCGCAATTGGCCGAGGCAAAAGGCGCTTTTATTGCCTGCCTTGAATCCCAGGCTGGCGTGAACTATCAAGCCTATGCGTCCCTAGGGTTTAAGCCTGGTACGCGCTTTATGCTGCACCTAAACGCCCAAGCGCCCGATATGCTGCAGGCTGTAGTCCGCGACCTTCTGCATACTTCGCTCGGCATACACCTGCGCATCACCTACAGCCTCTTGGGCCTGACGCGCTCATCGCAGTACAACCCGCATAAGCCGCCTAAAGAGAGCGCCCCCGAAACGCCCCACCGCTATTTAGTGGTATACCCATTTACCAAGACTATCGACTGGCACCTTTTGCCCTACGACGAGCGCCGACGCATCATGGGCGACCATGTGGCGGTAGGCAAAAAATATAGTGAAAGGATATCGCAGCTCCTGCTCTACAGCTACGGCGTCGACGATCATGAGTTTATCGTCTCTTACCAGATGGATGACCTTGAGGAGTTTCAGACGTTGGTGATGGAACTGCGCGGCACCGAAGGGCGCCGCCATACCCAAAACGACCTGCCGATATTTACCGCCACGCACATGCCGCTCGCGGAGGCGCTCGACATGCTATGAACGATCTTTTTTTGCGCGCGTGTAGGGGCGAGCAGGTAGAACACATCCCGGTGTGGTTTATGCGCCAGGCCGGACGCTCGCTGCCCGGCTATCGGAAGCTTCGCGAGACGCACGGTGTCCTGGCACTTACCCAGACGCCTGAGCTGGCGGCGCAGGTAAGCGCTGAGCCTGTCGAATTGTTGGGTGTTGATGCGGCGATACTCTTTGCCGACATCATGCTCTTGCCTATCGCCATGGGCATCAAGCTCCAGATTATCGACGCAGTAGGGCCGGTGCTCGATGACCCCATAGATACGCCGGAAAAAGTGGCCTCGATGGAGCGCTTTGCTCCGGAAAGGGTTGCATATTTGGCGGAAACCATACGGATACTGAGGGGCATGCTGTCAGTGCCGGTCATCGGATTTTCGGGGGCGCCGTTTACGCTGGCAAGCTATCTTATCGAGGGCCGCCCGTCCCGCACCTGGCTTAAGACCAAGCGTTTTATGCTCGAGCATCCAGAGAGCTGGGACAAGCTCATGACCATTTTGTCGGAGGGCATTGTGGAGTATCTACGCGTGCAAGTAGCGGCGGGCGTACAGGCGGTGCAGCTGTTTGACAGCTGGGTAGGATGCCTCTCGCCGTTGCAATACCAAACGTACGTGCTGCCGCACGTGCGGCATATCTTCTCCTCGCTTAAGGATGAGGGGGTGCCCCGGCTCCATTTTGGGACCAATACGGCGGGGATACTCGAGCATTTTGCAGACGTCGACTGCGAGGTTATCGGTGTCGATTGGCGCATGAGCCTTGCCGATGCAAGAAAAAAGACGGGCAACAAGGCACTGCAAGGAAACCTCGACCCGGCAATGCTCCTGGCGCCCTGGGAGACGCTCAAGGATAGCGTAGACAACATGCTCAAAGAAGTGGAACCAAAGCGCGGATATATTTTTAACCTCGGACACGGCATGCTGCCAGAGGCCGACGACCAGGTAGTGAGGAAGCTTGTCGAGTATGTCCACGCAAAATAATAATAAGGTGGGCGTGTTGCTTATGACGTATGGATCGGCTACGACAGCCGAGCATGTGGCAGGGTACTTTGAGCGGATTTATAAAGGCAAAGCATCTGCGGCGCTTATCGCGGACTTTGAGAAGCGCTATGTCTTAGTCGGCGGCTCGCCGCTTGTTGATATAACGAAAGCGCAGGCAAAAGCTTTGGAAAAGTTTTTGGGGAACAGGTACGTGGTGCGCGCCGGCATGCGGCACTCGGAGCCGTTTATTGGAGATATGGTGGCCGAGTGTATAAGCGCGGGTGCCGAGACGCTGGTAGGCGTCATATTGTCTCCGCAATTCTCCTCGCCCATTATGGAGGCGTACAAGACCACTTTTATGGAGGCGGCGCGCGCACAAGGTATCGAGCACGCGGTCGTAGCCGGTCCATGGCCCACAGAGGAGCATTTTGTCGAGCTCCTTGCGCGCAGGACCAACGAAGCGTTTACAAAAATTGCAGAGGAGGGCCTGAGCACGCCTGTCGTCTTTACGACCCATAGCCTGCCCAAAAAAGTAGTTGACAAAGACCCGGGCTATCTTAAGCAACTGCGCGCGACTATAGATGCGGTGCGGAAGAAGCTTGCTCCGGATACTGAGTGGTATGCGGCGTACCAGAGCGCGGGGCACACGCCCGAAGAGTGGCTTAAGCCCGACCTGACCGATATCTTGGCTGCGCTTGCGAAAGAGGGTAGGCGTGCGGTGCTTATCGTGCCGATACAATTCTTGGCCGACCACTTGGAAATCCTATACGACCTCGACATCGCGGCGCGCGCGCAATGCGAGGAGTTCGGCATTGCGTATCATCGCATTGAGCTACCCAACATCGACCCACTGTTTATTGAAGCCCTGGCTGCAGTGGCAAAACATCCATAAATAATACTAAAATCCTAATTTGTATAGAGAAGGGGAGTGTGGCATAGTGCGGGCAGGTTTCGCCAGACAGGAGGAATGCATGGGCAAGCCGTTCAGCAAGTACCATTACGAGTTCGTCGCCGCCCGCGAAGAAGGCCATCAGTGGCGCGTTGGCGACGGAGACGACGATATGGTGACGGACTTCGCGACCGAAGCACAAGCCAAAACCTTCGTCGACGAGCACAACAAAAAACTGCCGGCGGACTACTAGGTCCGCTAAGGCTTTGCAAGCAGAAAAGAGAAAGGCCCGGCAAGTTTGCCGGGCCTTTGGTTTTCCGAGATGTAGTTAGTTGAGCTTGCCGGTCCTTTTGAGGTAGCACGCATACTCTTCGTCAGACCATTCGGAAAGCGGTTTGACTTCTTGTGGATTGAGACATATTTTTTCGGCAACCGGACGGAACTCCTCCAAGACCCTCTCTATCGATTTGTTGTCGCGGCGGGCCAAATGTATGAGCTGCTTTTTGACCCGCTTACTCATATTTATTCCGTACCCGCCGCGTTCCTTTGCCCACTGGTTTATCTCGGCCACGAAAGCATCAACCTTCTGCTCGTCAGCAAGACGCTTCTTGCCCATGCTTGCCTCCAATGATTATCTGCCGACACAGTAGCAAAAAGCCCGCCTTTAGGCGAGCTTTTGCGATTTTGTGGAGATGGGGGAATCGGTCAGGCGTTCCGATAGTGCCGTCGCACTATCGGCCGCACGACCCTGGCTCGCGATTTTTTCTGCTGAAAAAATAACGCTCCGCCTTTCAATTCCGCCCCGTAAGCAAAACTATTTGCTTACTCATCTCCACATAAAAAACAAAAGCGCCCAAGAGGGCGCTAATGTTTTAACATGTGGAGATGGGCGGAATTGAACCGCCGTGCAATAAGGTGCTGCGAGAGCTTCTACGAAGTGTAGATCATTTTAAGTTTCTTTAGCTCAATAGTTGTGAAATGATCAAAATGCTATTGAACTGCAAACTCCAAGTTTCTGCGGCTAGGAGAGTTACGTCCAGCCGGTATAGCCCGGTTTATAACACCTGGCCCCAACCATCAGGCGAGGTTGGGCAGATGCCAGTTACGCTTTGGCGTAAGCGAAAGCGAACTGGTTCGCCGAAAAGTACGGCGATGCAACTGACTTGGCAGTTATGTTTTGGGATATTTTTGAGCAGATTCCCACTGCTACTTCGCGCATCAAGCGAACAGTCTCATTGTCGAAGCCTGGCATCCCCGTACAGCACCGCTCCAATAAAAAGGGGAGAGATGCTATGCATGAATGCCATGCGAACAATGGTTCCTATTGATTTTTCAAAGTACGCTCTATCTCGCGCTTGGTGTCGCGCTCTTTTAAGACGGCGCGCTTGTCGTACTTCTTACGGCCCCGGGCGGCACCCACCAATAGCTTTAGAGTATCCCCCCTATTATACACCCTAAGTGGCACTATTGTCAAGCCCTTCTGGGACTCGTAGTCGGCAAGCTGTATAAGCTCCTTTTTGGTTAAGAGGAGCCGGCGGCTGCGGTCGGGGTCGTAGTCGGCCCCCGTGTTTTTGGGCTGGTAGGGAGGTATGTGCATGCCCACCGCATAGGCCTCGCCGCCGCGCACAATAACGTGGCTGCCCTCGAGCTTGCCTTGGCCTGCGCGCAGGCTCTTGACCTCGGTGCCCAAGAGCTCCAAGCCTGCCTCGAACTCCTCGAGTATTTCGTAGTTGAGCCGGGCCTTTTTGTGCTCGATAAGCGCCATGGCCTTACTGTACCGCAATTTTACGAAAATACATGTAAATGGTATTGTATGTGTCTCATGGCAGACGCACCCAAGACCCCGCAGGGCAAGCGCCCCAAGCGCCCCTCCAATATGCCCCAGCTCCCTCAGGGAGACTCTTTTTGGATTAACCTCGGGGCCTCGGTGCTGCTGTTGCTAGTCTTGGCCGGAGCGTACAGCTACTTTGCCGGCGAGCGGGAGGCTAAGCCCGACCAGATAGCGATATCTCAGCTGGCGCAGGATATACAGGCGGGCAAGGTGTCGGCCGTTGTTGTAAACGGCGACGACTTGGCGGTGACCTATGTCGACAAGACCGAAAAGGAGTCCAAAAAAGAGCCCGACGCCGCGCTTACCACTACGCTCACCAACTACGGCGTTACCAAAGAGTCGCTCGATAAGGTGTCCATAGACATCAAGCGCGACAGCTCGTGGCAGTTTTGGCTGACGGCGCTCGCACCCTTCCTAGCGCCCCTCCTTTTAATTGCCTTCTTTGTCTGGTACCTCAGCCGCCAGGTTAAGGGCGCGGGGATGCAGGCATTTAGCTTTGGCCAGAGTAAACCGCGCATACAAGACCCAAACGACCACGAGACGCGCATTACGTTTAAGGACGTGGCGGGTGCCAAAGAGGCCAAGGAGGAGCTCTTGGAGATAGTCGACTTTTTAAAGAATCCCAAGAAATTCCTCGACATCGGCGCGCGCATCCCCAAAGGCATACTGCTTATGGGCGCGCCCGGCACCGGCAAGACGCTTTTGGCCCGCGCCGTGGCGGGGGAGGCAGGCGTGCCGTTTATGTCTATATCGGGCTCTGAGTTTGTCGAGATGTTTGTGGGCGTGGGCGCCAGCCGCGTGCGCGACCTATTTTTGACCGCCAAAAAAGCGGCGCCGGCGATTATATTCGTTGACGAGATAGATGCCGTTGGCCGCGTGCGCGGTACCGGCGTTGGTGGTGGCAACGACGAGCGCGAGCAGACCCTAAACCAGATACTGGTGGAGATGGACGGCTTTGAGCCCAACGAGAAGGTCATTGTCATGGCTGCGACCAACCGCCCCGATGTCTTGGACCCGGCACTATTGCGCCCCGGGCGCTTTGACCGCCGCGTAACCATAGACCTGCCCGATCGCCAGGACCGCTTGGCAATACTCGGCGTGCATGCGCGCAAAAAGCCCCTGGCCGAGGACGTAAACTTGGAGGTTATTGCCGAGAGGACGCCCGGGTTTAGCGGCGCCGACCTCTTTAGCCTGATGAACGAGGGCGCGATACTCGCCGCACGCGAGGCTCGCCGGACGGTTGCGCAGTACGACCTGATACGCAGTATCGAAAAGGTCATGCTCGGCCCCGAGCGCAAGTCGCACGTCTTAAATAAGAAAGAAAAGGAGATAACCGCCTACCACGAGGCGGGCCACGCGCTGGTGGCGTCTGTGCTGCCGTACGCCGACCCGGTGCACAAGATATCTATCATCAGCCGCGGGCGCGCCGCCGGCTACACGCTCAAGCTGCCGTTTGAGGACAAAAAGATGCAGAGCAAGAAGGAGTTTTTGGACGATATTGCGATGTCCTTGGGCGGCTACATCGCCGAGAAGGAGGTGTTTGACGATGTTACGACGGGGCCCTCTAATGACCTGCAGGTGCTGACCAACCTGGCGCGCGCGATGGTGACCCGCTACGGCATGAGCGAGAAGATGGGCACCGTAGCGCTCGAGGGCGACGGCGGCCGTGCGCTGTTTGGCGGCGGGGTGACTGGCCAGGAGTACTCGGAGAAGATATCGGGCGAGATAGATGCCGAGGTTAAGAAGATAATCGACGAGGCGTACGAAAAGGCGCACGACATAATTACCAAGCACCGCCCGCTTTTGGACACCATTGCCCAGGTGCTGGTAGAAAAGGAGACCCTCGAGCGCGAGGAGTTCGAAAAACTTTTGATTGCCGGCGGCATAGTGCCGAAGAAAAAGAAGGACATCGAGCACCAGCCGATAGCGTAAATAAAAAAATGAAAACCCCGGCCAAGTTGGCCGGGGTTTTTGTCAGTCGTCCTCGCCGCGATCCGGGTCGTACCCAAAGATCATCGCAAGCCGCTCGGCGGCGAAAAGCAGCACCAGTACAGTGACAAAGACGACGTCTGCGACGATGCCGAGGGCAGTAGATTTCGGCGGGTCGGGCGCTTGTTGCCATTGGCCGCTGGTGTCGCGCACCAGATGAGGATATGCCATGTGACTTCTACCTGTTCTCTTCGAAGTGGAAGTCTCGGGTGTGGGGGACATGCCGGTCGCGGTAGTTCTCCCATAGGGCGAAGCTACCAGCGGCGAGGATAATTCCACAGACTAAGCTGCCGAAGTAAAATACGACATGCAGCTTACCGAGGAGGAAGAAGCCGATACCGGCCAAGAGGACCAGGGCGAGTATCGGGAGCTTATGTCTATTCCTCATAGTCAGCCTCCATAGATTTTGTCGAAGATGAGGTGGCCGATGAGATAGAACAGCCACCCAATCATTATCGCCCCCGTGACAACGACTATCGACAGGGGTATATAGAGCGCACAGACAATTTCTGCGGGCAGAGCCTCCTCGTCGTACTCGTCGCCGAGGAAGCATCGCGCCAGCCATAAAGCACGGCGGGGTTCTTCGGCTTGCTTTGCGGCAAGCACTGCGGTGTTGCGCATACGACTCTCCTTACAGTTTCTGCGAAAACTATACCATATTTAATAAAAAACGTAACCCCGGCGCACGCGCCGGGGTATAGAGGCTTAAGCTGCTTTGTCGAGCGGGGTAGGGGGCAACAGCAGCCGCGAGTAGCCCCAGATTTGCATCCCAACAACCTCGTCGCTGTAGGGGTCAAGCAGCAGGTCCATATTGGTGCCTTTGACCTGTCGCGAGCGGTACGAGCAGTCTTTGTGCAGGTATATCAGCAAGTCGAGCGCTTCGATGGCCAAGCAGCATGGCTTGAACTCGGGCAACTCGACGGCGTTCGGGCCGAAAAGGTTCAATATAGAGCCCATTCTTTTAGCCTCCGATGCAAGAGTGCTTCTAAAGTTTTAGTGTAACATGTTTGGTGTTATTGCTTCACTAAAGTTTTAAGAGTAAAGTAAGCATGTTTGGGCGCGTAGCTCAGTTGGTAGAGCAGACGACTTATACTCGTCCGGTCCCAGGTTCGAGCCCTGGCGCGCCCACAAAAGAAAAGCCCGCATCAGTTTTCACTTTTGCGGACTTGAGGCAACCCGGGCCTCTAAGATTTGGAGCAGTGGTTCTTCAATAGCGCAGAAGACGTCCTTTCTCAGTATCAGGTTAAAGCGCCCGTCCGGATATGCGAGGTCTCGAAGATACTCGAATTCATCCTGCGAGAACGCGATGCCAAAATAGAACATCCAACCACTAGTTGCGTACCACGTGCTATCGATCGCCATATCAGGACGACTGGCGAGCGTGTTCCAGGCGTGGAAAACAGGTAAGCTGTACCCGCCCAAAGAGATGCCTTCGACGTAGTCCATGAGGCTCCATTCAACCTTTTGTTCTCGCAACACACGATTGTGTGCGTACTGATAGAACGCTGAATTGAAGTGGCAGCCATGACGCTTGGGCTCTTTGACGGGGAGTTCGCTCCAAGGGAATGGCCAAAACTCCACTCCATACTTTGCGAGCATGGTGAGCGCGCGGGGATGGAGCTTGTTTAGCCCGTCGTAGTAGCCCTCTGGAATAGGCTTATCTTGCGACTCTTGGCCCCACCAACCAGCTACATTTCGAATGCCATGGTCTTTTTCCAGCTGTAGCTTTGTAGCCGAATGATCATGGTCGAGCAGGCCTTTCCAGTAGGCGCTTTCAGAGGTAGTGGCGGAAAGGACATTCCACCACTCGCGCTGAGTGTAAGGTTCCTTCTTCATCACTACACCTCTAGGTTCGAGAAATCCGCCCGCACAATAACATATGACTACTCCAAATGCATCTGGGAGGCGCGGGCCTGTAGGGCCTGGGATAGGAGGGGATGCTTGGCCAATGTTTCATCTTTTTTAATAAGCGCCTGCGCCTCGGCGCGGGCGGCCTCTACTAGTTTTAGATTTTTAAGGGCCTCCATGCCGATGTCGGAGATGCCCCATTGCTTGCGGCCCGACAGCTCGCCGGGCCCGCGCTGCAGCAGGTCCTGCTCGGCCAGCTCAAACCCGTTTTTGGCAGTGGTGAGCGCCTTAAGCCGCGCCAAGGTTTGCTCGCCACGACTCTCGGGGCAGACAAAGCAGTATGCCTGATGGTTGGAGCGCACGACGCGCCCGCGCAGCTGATGCAGCTGGCTGAGGCCAAAACGCTCGGCGCCCTCGATAAATATCAGAGTGGCATTAGGGACGTTGACGCCTACCTCTACGACCGAGGTCGCTACCAAAATGTCTATCTCGTGCCGCTCAAAGCGCGCCATCGTGTCGCCCTTTTCTTTAGGGGTCATCTTGGAGTGCAGTATATCTATGGAGTACTCCTTAAATACGTCCTTTTTTAGGCGCTTGGCCTCGGCTTTGACCGACTTGGCCTGTAGGGCAAATGCTTTGTCGGGGTCGGGCTCGTCGATGCGCGGGCATATGACGTACGCTTGCCGGCCCTCGGCTAATTGCTCGTGCATGCGGGCGTAGGCCCGGGCGCGCTCTTGGGGCTTAACAATTTCGGTAATGATGAGCTTGCGGCCCGGCGGCATCTGGTCGAGCAGGGTTAAGTCGAGGTCGCCATAGACGGTCAGCGCCAGTGTGCGCGGTATGGGCGTGGCGGTCATGCTCAGCAAATGCGGCAGGCGCTCCTCCTTGCGCGCCAAGGCCCGGCGCTGGTTGGTGCCAAAGCGGTGCTGCTCGTCGATGACCACCAGAGCCAAATGCTTAAAGGCTACGGCCTTTTGTATGAGCGCATGCGTGCCTATAAGCACAGGTATCTCGCCGTTTGCCACCCACTTTAAGAGCTGTGCGCGCGAGATGCTGGTGTAGTTGCCCCGGCTTACTTTGGAGGGGAATTTGTAGCACCCCGAGCCGGTAATGAGCCCGATGTTTATTGGAAAATTTTTAAAGTAGCCGATAAACGACTCAAAGTGCTGCTTGGCCAAAATCTCGGTCGGGGCCATGTAGGCTACCTGGAGTGTGCCATTTTTTTGCCCCGCGGGCCTGGTCTCGACAACCGCATGCGCGGCTGTAGCCGCCACGGCCGTCTTGCCCGAGCCCACATCGCCCTCGAGTAGTCGCGACATGGGGCGGCCCTGCCGGGCTCCGCTCGGCAGAATATAACCAGACATGTCAGCCAGAATGGCATCTATTGCCTTGAGTTGAGCGTCAGTCGGTTCGAAGGGGAAGGCGTCTATAAATTTTTGCGTCTCTTTCTCTTGCATATCGATGCTAAAGCTCTTGGCGTGCGCCTGCAGTGCGCGCTCGCGGCCGCGCTCGAGCTGGATCATAAACACCTCCTCGAAGGCAAAGCGCTTGCGCGCGGCCTCGGCGTTTTTTATATCCTTGGGCTGGTGCACCCACACCAAACTGGTGCGCAAAGTGGGCAGATTATAATTTTTTAAAAGCTCTTGGGGTATCGGGTCCTCGACTTGGTCTAGGATTTCGTTGGTTAAAAACTTTTTTATGGCATGCCTAAACCATAGTGATGTTATGCCTCGCGACTCGGGGTACACGGCAAACAGCTCGGGAGAATCAGAAAAAGCTTCTGGAAAAGTCCTCGGAGTCCTGCTCGCCTGGCCAGTGTTTTCCATGGACTTTTTCTGATTCTCCTCCCCATCTCTCCCTTTTGCGGGAGCTTTCTGAGAAGCAAACAATCCCGCCTCGGTTGCAGATACTTTTTGCAGCTGCGGGTTGGCCAAGTAGAGCTTGCCGGGGGCTCCGGACACTTTGCCCGCGGCGCGCACCAAAGTACCCTCGGCGTACATTTTGGAAATATAGGGCTGGTTAAACCACCGGCATTTAATGCGGCCGGTATTGTCGCGCAAAAAACCCTCGGTCATAGGGATGCGCGACTTCCATCCCTTTTTAGCCTCTAATTTTTCTACCGTGCCGACAATCGACGCCTCTTGCCCCGCGACAAGGCCCGCTATCTCGGCGCCCTCGCCGGCGACCTCGTAGCGAGAGGGGAAGTGGTGCAGCAGGTCGTATATAGTCTTGACCCCAAGCTTGGCTAAAGCTGACTGCTGCAGGTCGGTAAGCCGAAAATGCTGAGTTAGAGGATTTGACAGCAGCATGCGCTGAGTATACCAATAACGATGGATAGAGAAATCGGGAGGAGCGCATGCTAAAAGTTGATGCTTATCGCGTCTTGCGCTTTGTCCCGGTGGGGGTATGCGCAGGTGTGGTCGATACCCTTGTTGTAACTGCGGTCTTGTATGCCTACGGCCGGCCGGCTGCGGTCTGGGCGGCGCTTGCGGGTGTCGTGGCCGGCTACCCCTTGAGCTTCTTTTGCCATCGGCACATTACGTTTGGCGCCGGGAGAAGCCCGCTGTACGCGCACCTGATAAAGTTCGCATTGCTGAAAATGCCCAATATCGCCGTGCGGCTTTTGGCGGCCCTAGCTGTAATCGCCGAGCATGATTGGGGAGTCGCTGTACTGGTGCTTATCCCTGTATGGAACTTCGGTATGAAGCGCTGGATATTTACCGGCAGGGCACCCTGGCAAAAGGCCGCCTAAGAAGGCGGCCTTTATCTTTGCTATACTGGGCACTCATGGCCAAAAAAGACATCAATAAAGCGGCTATTGCCCTGCACAAAAAGCTGGGCGGCAAGATTAGGATAACTCCTGCGCTCGAGGTTAAAAGTCGCGACGACCTGTCTCTTATATATACGCCGGGCGTGGCAGCAGTCTCATCCTTGGTGGCAAAAAACCCCAAGCTGGCGCGCGACTATACCATTAAGGGAAAGATGGTCGCCGTGATAAGCGACGGGTCGGCGGTGTTGGGGCTCGGCAATATTGGCGCCCTCGGCGCCTTGCCGGTTATGGAGGGCAAGTGCGCGCTGTTTAAGACCTTTGCCGATGTAGACGCATTCCCCATAGTCCTCGACACGCAAGACCCCGACGAGATTATCGAGACCGTCGTGCGCATTGCCCCGGCGTTTGGCGGGATTAACCTCGAGGACATCGCCGCGCCCAACTGTTTTTATATTGAAGAGGAGTTAAAGAAGCGGCTCAGTATCCCGGTGATGCACGACGACCAGCACGGCACGGCGGTCGTGGTCTTGGCAGGGCTTATTAATGCGGCCAAGGTCGTGGGCAAAAAATTAAACGACCCCAACTACTTTGTAGTGGTAAGCGGTGTCGGTGCCGCGGGTGTGGCTATTATGCGCCTGCTAAAGCTTGCCGCGCCCCGCGTCAATATCGTGGCGGTCGACAGCACCGGCGTGGTGTGGGAGGGGCGCAAAAACTTAAACGACACCAAAAAGAAGCTGATTAAGGACAAGATTATATTTGCAAAAAAGGGCGGCGACCTGGCCGCCGCCCTGGTAGACGCCAACATATTCATCGGCGTATCCAAGCCCGGGGTGCTGACACAGCACATGGTGCACACTATGGCGCCCCGGCCTATTATTTTTGCCATGGCCAACCCGGCGCCCGAGATATTGCCCGAGCTTGCCCACCAAGCCGGGGCGGCGGTGGTGGCGACGGGGCGCAGCGACTACCCCAACCAGGTCAATAACTCGCTCGCATTCCCCGGCATATTCCGCGGCGCTTTATCTAAGGGCGTGCGCACCATTACCGATGCGATGAAGATACAGGCTGCGTACAACCTGGCGGCGCTTGTTAAACGCCCCACCAAGGCCAAAATCATACCGGGACCATTCGAAAAAGCGGTTGCCAGCGCAGTGGCAAAAGCTATACGATAGATGAAAGGAGGGGGCCTGCGCTCCGTCTCCACTCATGGATGACTTACAGAACACGTTTGAGGCTGCCTTTGAGTCCTATAGCGACGAGCTGTTTAGGCATGCCTCGATACGCTTGAGCGACCGCGAGCGGGCTATGGAGCTGACCCAGGAGACCTTTATGAAGGTCTGGGCATACACGCAGAAAGGGCCGGAGGATATCCGCGACTTGCGCCCGTTTTTGTACCGCACCCTGCGCAACCTCATCATCGACGAATACCGCAAGCACAAGGCCACCTCGCTCGAAGCTATGGCGGAGCGGAACCAGGCCGATGTGGAGGACTACTTGCCGCCGGACGAGAGCAACACGCTCGAGGCTGCCATAGACCGCCACGACGGAGCCAGGGCATTGGTGGCATTGCAGGACCTGCCCGAGCCGTACCGCGAGGCGGTAGTGATGCGCTATGTCGATGGCCTAAGCCCCCAAGAGATTGCCAAGTTGATAGACGAGAGCGAGAACGTGGTGTCGGTGCGCGTGCACCGCGGATTAAAGAAGCTCAAAGCCCTGCTCGAACCGGAACAGGGATACGAGCCTGCGAGTGAAAAATAGTATGGAGAACAACCTAAACAATTTAAAACAGGAGGCCGCTAAGTTTATACTTACGCCTGCAGAAAAAACCGCAATGAAGGCGCGGATATTTGGCCTGCCTGTAGGCAAGGCAAGCGCACCTCAGCAAAGCCCGTATTTTATATTTAGCTTCCAGTTTGTGCATGTGCGCGTGCTGGCACCCGTAATGGTGCTCTTGGTGGTGTTTGTGGGCGCCGGCACGGCGGCCGCAGCGCAGGGCTCGCTGCCGGGTGACCTCCTGTATCCGGTCAAACTTTCCATAAACGAGACGGTAGAGGTGGCGCTTGCCACGACGCCGGTAGCGCGCGCCGAGGTGTCGGCCAAGGTGGCCTTGCGCCGCGTCGAGGAGGCAGAGACTTTGGCGGCCAAGGGCACGCTTACTGCAGAGACCGGCCAGGCGCTTGCCCAGAGTTTTGAGACACACGCCGAAAATGCCGAGGCATCGGCACAGGAGGTAGAGGCAGAAGACCCGGCCCAGGCTTTGGCCCTGCGCACGACGCTCGAGTCGTCGCTGTCGGCCCACAGCGCCATACTTGCCGCGCTTACGGTGGGCAACGCCAAGGAAAATGTAGAGGGCACCGATGCTGTTGCCGCCCGGGTACTGGCGCGCGCCGACTTGGGCGCGCCCCGCGCCACGCGCGCGGCAAAAACCGCCGCCCCTGCTCCTGCGGCAGATGTGCAAGTTGCGACCACTATGGCGCTGAGCATATCAGCGGATACCGCCACGGACACGGCAAGCACCAGCGTATCGCTCCAGGCCGACACGGTAGACGAGGCCCCGGCCGACTCCGCCGACCAGGCACAGATGCAGGCATCGGCCAAAAAGCTCGAGGCGCGCGCTCAGGAAGTTGCAACCAAGGCGCGCGAGCTGTTTGACGCGAACAAGAAAAAGCTCAGCGGGCCGGTGGTAACCCAGGTGTCTGGGGAGTTTGCCGAGATAGAGACTCTTATACGGAGGGCGAGCGACGCACTTAAGGAAGGGGACTACGACTCCGCGCTGCCGCGCTTTAGCGAGGCGACCGAGAAGTCGATACAACTCTACACCCTGCTTAAGGCGCAGGCAAAAATTGACCGCGACATCATTACGCCTGTTTTTGAGGCCCGCATGATAGATGTCGGCCCCGGGGAGCCAACCATACTCCCTGACGCCTTGCGCCAGTAGTAGCTATAGGGCCAGCTTGGCTGCTACTGCCAAGTGGTCGGAGAGACTTTCTGACAAGGTTTCGTACGAGGCGTACTGCAAGTCTTTTACAAGTATCCAGTCAATTCGTTTTTGCGGCGCCCACGATGGATGCGTGGGCGACCCTTGGTGTGGGACAAACCCTAATCGGCTTGCCTGCTCGGTCATATCGCAATTGAAGTCGCCCGCAAGCACGGTGGGGGAGCTCCGAGATGATAGAGCCTCTTTTACCAAGCGCAATTCCTGCTTGTGCGGGTCGCGCCGCAGCCAGTCGAGATAGACCAAGTGTATCGAGGCTACGGTGATTGTCTTGCCGGGCAAGACAGCATCAGCTAGGACAAACCCCATACGATCGGTGGGGAAGGTAATGGGGAACTTGTGCGCCTCGCAGTTTGCAAGAGGATATTTGGAAAGGATAGCTTGGCCGGACTGAAATACGCCACGCACCGAGCAGCTGGAGGCGTAATAACCGTACTGGTAGCCGGTCTTGTCTTTTAAAAACTCAAACTGGTCGAACCTTCCGCTTAAGAGCGAATACTTGTCGACCTCTTGGAGCGCGACTATGTCCGGATTTTGCTGGAGTATGCAGGCGACTATCTTTTTTAAGTTGTGCCCTGCCTCTTGCCTGCGTACCCATAAGGGCCACAAGGGGCGGCGCCTATTGCGCCCGTGCATGATGTTAAGGGTAAGGACCGAAAGCTCCATAGAGGGATTGTAGCCCAAATCAACCATTTGCCGGGCAGATGGTTGATTTGGGCCTTTTTGCGGGGTGCAGAAAGGCCTTTTTTAGTGTAAATTGCTAAGGCAAGGAGAGGTGGCTGAGCGGATAGAATACAAACTGCTTTGTATTCTATCGGAGCGAAGCGACGTGGCAGCCGAGAGGCCACCGTTTCCTGCGACAATTCGAAGTATATTGGAGAGGTGGCTGAGCGGCTGAAAGCAGGGGATTGCTAATCCCCCATACGGGGTAATATCCGTATCGAGGGTTCGAATCCCTCCCTCTCCGCAGGAACGTGAGACTGTGTTTTATGACCATTTTACCCTAGGGCGAAAGGACGCCCGAACTTTTGCTACCCTTTGATAACCGCGAACGGTTTGAGTCGAGCGACCTTTTTTGCGATACTTGCGGCGTGGATGACGCCGACGACTTCATCAAGGTCTTTGTAGGCAAACGGTGCCTCCTCGGTGAGCCCACGCCGAGAACCCGCATTTACCACGATGCCCTGGCTCTCCAGCTGTTTGCGGAGCTCCGCGACGCTAATCTCGCGGCTTGCGCGATGGCGCGACATCCTTCGGCCCGCACCGTGGCAGCTTGAGCCGAAGCTTTGTATGAGTGACCCCTCTTGTCCAACTAGTACGCACGACCCTGTGCCCATGCTACCGGGTATGATGACCGGCTGCCCGGGGAATGCGCGGGTTGCTCCTTTGCGATGAATGATAACCTTTTTCTTGCGCTTGCCGATAACATGATCCTCTACTTTTGCGATGTTGTGCGCTACGTCGTAGAGGAGCGTCAGCGAATCGCCCCGGTCTCCCATAACTTGCTGCCAGGCTTTGCGGACTTCCCAGGTGATGAGCTGCCGGTTCGCCCAAGCAAAGTTGGCTGCCGCCGACATCGCCTGCCAATATGCCTGTCCTTCGGGAGATTGAAACGGCGCGCACGCAAGCTCGCGGTCGGGAATTTGGATGCCATACTTCGGCATCGCGATATTCATCTGCCGGATGTAGTCGGTCGCTACCTGATGTCCCAGGCCGCGCGAGCCGGTGTGTATGAGGACGCACACTTGATGCAAAGAAAGGCCGAGCCGCTTCGCTTCCGCCTCGTCATATATTTCGGAAACATACTCAACCTCGACAAAATGGTTGCCGGCGCCCATGGTGCCAAGCTGGTCGGCGCCGCGGGCGCGCGCCCGCGCCGAGACGAGCTCCGGATCCGCATCGAGCAAGCGCCCGCCGGATTCGGTACGGGCGAGGTCCTCATCTGTCGCGTACCCCTCCTCGCGCATGTACTCGGTGCCGCGCAGGAGGACCTGATTAAATTTTTTCTGGGTCAACTTTAAACTGCCGCCCCGCCCGACGCCCGAGGGTACCTCGGCAAAAATAGTTCGGCCGAGATCTTTGGCAAGCGGTGCCGCTTCGTCGCGCGTTCGTTTAGAGAGTAGCAGCCGCACGCCGCAGTTGATATCGTACCCGATGCCTCCGGGCGAGATGATTCCTTTTTCGGCATCGAACGCCGCTACGCCCCCGACGGGGAAGCCGTAGCCCTCGTGGATATCCGGCATCGCAAGCGCCCAGCCGACGATCCCAGGTAGCGTTGCGACGTTTACGAGTTGATTGAGCGATTGATCCCCCGAAATGTCCTTGAGCATCTTTTCCATCGCGTACACCCGCGCCGGCACGCGCATATCGGAGCGGAAGTTTTTCGGTATCTCCCAGAGGAAATCATCTATTTTTTTTAGGGATGAGAGATCAAACATCTGGTTGAAGCTTCACCGACGCGAGTACCTGATATCCCGACCCGCCCGCGTGCGGCGACTCGAACAGGTCTACCGACTCTACATCCATCGAGAGTTGTATGGGCCTCTCGATGGAGTGATGAGTCATTTTTTCTGCATCAGTCTTTTTAAATCGTGCAACGGTCATGTGTGGGATGAACGGAACTTTTTCTTTTTGTCCTAACGTATGGAGGAGTTTTTTCTTAAGCGCGATGAGGTTCTTGGTTGCACTGCATAGTACCCACGCGAGCTGCGGGTGCTCTTGTGTAGGCCCATACTCAAGCCGTAAGAAGCGCAGTTTGAACTGAGGCTCCTTCCCAAGCGCCTGGTGCAGCTCGTTCTTTATAAACGGCAGGTCGCGCGTCTCAAACGGCGGCACCAGTGTAAGGTGTATGTCCCCCGGCGGGACGAACCTGCCAGGCAGATCGCCAAGGGCGGTTTGGAGCCGTACGAAGTTGTCTGCAAGCTCCTCGGAGAGCTTGATGCCGATAAACACCCGTTTAGGGCTATGCAATCTGCGTATTTTCATATATCGAAAATAATATGTGCTCGCCAACCAGCCTTGGGCACCCGCTCGATCTTCGCTTCGTGATAGGTGGTAGCCTTGATGTCCTCGCCGAACGAAGACACTTTATGTCCCTTCAGTTCGGCCTTAAGCTCGCCCTCGACCAGCTTCTCGAATCGCACCGACTCATACGCCTCTTTGTTCGACTGCGCGAGCGACAGCGCTTCATTGAGAAAATCAACTAGCAGGGCGGTCATGTCGGGGCTACATACCACAACGATCCGCGTTGCCTCCTGCCGGCGCGTTACCGGCCGCAGGAACGCGAACAGGCCGAGCAACGCTTGCTCGAAGAGGCCCGGGAGCGTTCCATCCTTCACGTTCATTCTGACATCGGCGGTATGTTCAGTGAATGAGTACGGCATATCATTTGCGGTGATAGGTGCCCATAAGTTCCGCCTCCGTCAGAATATGGCCGGACATTTCTTCCTTAAGGTCTTCGGCGTTTGAGTCGCGGTCGAGTTCTATCTCCGCGTCAAGGGCAAAGAGCCTAAAGCGATACCTATGAACGCCCTTAGGCGGGCAGGGCGCTCCCCAATGATAGGTGCCGAAGGACGTTTTCCCTTCCGTTGCGCCGGGCAACGGCTTGCCTTCCTTGATGAGAGTCGTGTGCGGATGAATGTTCCACGCTGACCAATGCAGGAAGTTCCAACCGTCATCCTGAGCGTCAATGTCCTCGATGATGAGCGCGAAACTGCGGCTCTCGGCGGGCGCACCGCTTATCTCAAGCGGCGGACGGATCCCGTCGCCATCGCAGGTGAAGCGGGTCGGTATCTGCTCATTGTGTTTGAATACCGGGGAAGTCAGATTCATGGGGTTATTTTCGGTGCAAGGGCCGGTACCCTTCTTTCGCCGCGCCGCGGGTCTTGCCGGGCGGCTGCGCCGGTTTTTCGGCGCGGTCGAGAAATTTCGACGGGATGGCGATTTCTTCCGCCCCTGTCGAGCCTACCGATTCTCCGATATATGCATCGGGAGAGGTGGTGAAGAAACGCGCAAACCACTCCGCCGCGAGATCGGCAACGCGCTCAAGGGCTCCTGATTCTTCAAAGAGGTGCGTCGCGCCTGGGACGATCTCTAGCTTCTTCTCGCAGCGCAACGCGGCGAATGCCCGCTCGTTGAGTTCAATAACGCCGTGGTCCTCGCCGCCAACAATGAGGAGCGTCGGCGCTTCGACCTTGCCAAGTTCCTTCATAGCGAGATCCGGCCTGCCGCCGCGCGATACCATTGCCGCTACTCCTTTGCCGAACATCGCCGCGAGCATGAGCGCTGCTGCCGCTCCCGTCGATGCCCCGAAGAGCCCTACGGCAAGATCTTTCGTCCCCGGCTCATTTCCAAGCCAGCGAAAGACCCTGCCAAGGCGCTCTGTCAGGAGGCCGATGTCAAATCGGGTTTCGTAGATCTTGTCTTCTTTCTCGGTCAGCAGGTCGATGAGCAAAGTCGCGATCCCGGCCTTTTGCAGTTCTTTGGCGACAAACGTATTACGCGGCGAGAATCGGCTGCTGCCGCTCCCGTGCACAAAAAGCACGATACCGGAAGCTCCTTCCGGCACGGAGAGGATTCCTTCGAGTACGACACCATCAGTTTTTATGTGTATTTCTTTCTCCATATGCAAGTCGCATCAACTTGATAACCTCGTCGTCTTCGATCTGCTCGAACGTTGCGTAGTGCGCGCCGACTGCACCCATAAACTCCTCGGGCGGCTCGAGGACGATTGTTTCGTTCGCCCCTTCGTCTTTGAGGGAGCGTAGCGGCCCCGCGGGCGCAACGGGTACCGCTACGATAATTTTCTCCGGCTTCTGCGCTTTTGCTGCGCGCACGGCGAGCCGCATGGTGAGGCCGGTCGCGATACCATCGTCCACAATGATGACGACTTTTCCGGCGAGGTTTGGAGGTTCCCTTCCTTCGCGATAAGCATCACTGCGCCGCTTTGCCTCCCGCTTCTGCTGCTCAGTTTCTTCTTTGAGCCACGACTGACCCACCACCTTGGTCTCCGCTTCGTTCAAAATAGTGGTTCCGTTTTCATCGACCGCGCCGATGGCGTACTCGGGAGAAGCAGGGTGTCCAATCTTGCGCACGGCAACAATGTCGAGCGGGAGCTCAAGCATGCGGGCGATCTCGGAGCCAGTCACCACTCCACCGCGGGGAAGCGCGAGCACGACCGCATTTTGCTTCGCGTATGTGCGCAGTTTGTCTGCAAGTTTTTGTCCGGCCTCTTTTCTATCTTTAAACATGTGTACCGCGCTTCGGCTTGTGCGCCGGATGCGTGCCCCGATTCTTTACGACCCCTTCCAGCCGAGGAGCGATATTGTGCTCGAATGCCTCGTGGCGCTTGTGCTGCGGGGCTGACGTCGGTTTGTGATTAGACATAAGCCTATTTCTTAACCGCCACCTTGATACCCTTCTTCTCCTTGCCCTCGGCCGTAGGCATAGTGACAATAAGCACGCCGTCTTTGTAGTCGGCCTCAGCCTTATCGGCATCAACGACCTTGGGAAGCTCTACCGTGCGCAAGAAAGAGCCCCGGCGTATTTCCTTGGTGTAGTAATCCTTCTTGTCGACCTCCTCTTCCTCCTCGCGCTCTCCCTCGATTGTGAGCATGTCCTCGTCTATCGTAATCTTGATATTGTCCGGGTCTATAGCCGGGAGACTCATTTTGGCGATGACATTACTATCCTGCTCAAATACATCAACGGCAAGGTCCCAGCCAAACCGCGGGAGGCGTGCAAACGGCTGCGTGTTGAATAAGCGGTCCATCTCATCGAGTGGTTTCCATTTACTGATTTGCATAGTGGGTGTTTTGTTATAAATAATTAGACGGCGATACTAGACCCCGCCGAGAACAGGGTCTTTCTCGCTTTCACTCACGCGTGTCTTACGGTCGTCTCCGAGGCAACTCCCGTGCCCCAGAATCCGACCACGGCAATAACTGCTCCAAGGATACCGAACGTCCACCCGAGCGTCGCGCCCACGGTCGCTGCACCAAAGAACGCGACTGCTATGATTACGAGCCCAAGCACTGCGTTGACCCAGTCTTGCCACATATAGTTTTTGGTATTAGCCGCCTCTGATAATGTTGGAGTGAATCTCGGATTCGCTCCTCCTCTCGACGCATTCATCATGAACTTGGCCCATAAAGAAGACATGAACTGGCGAGGAAGTTTTGCACATATGTCGACATAAAAGACTATATTCCAAGCCAGATGGCGAACATGTGGGTAGAGCATCCTTTTTACGCCACATTTGATCTTCTCGCTAATTGCGCTTGACTGGAGTAGCATTAAACTATTATGGATATTGACCTTGACCGTGCACGCAAAGATGCCCTTGCTTTTCTCAAGCATCATAAAACAGGTGTGCTCAGCACCATACCCGGCCAGTATCAAGTACACGGTAGTATGGTCTACTACACCGCCGATGACGATTTTAATATCTATATTCTGACGCTCATAAACACTCGCAAGTTCAAGGCAATTCAGGCTCATCCGCAAGTGGCATTTACGGTCTCTACTCCTGATGTACCGCAGACATTGCAAATCGAGGGCATGGCGATGGATATTTCGCTCGATGATGAGGCGGTAAAGAAAAAAGATGAGTTATTTGAGATCCTCAACTCCAATCCATGGTTTTACGCGCCTATTACGAAACTCGATTTGGCCGAGACGGTCACCGTATGGATACGCCCCACGTGGGTGCGCTGGGCTGACTATGCGTTCCAAGAGAGCGGCACCAGTCACGTTTTCAAGGATATTCCGGTCGGCAAATAACCGGTATGGAACGCGTACCTACAAACTGGTATGCGATCAGCGGAGGGCCGGGCTCGGGTAATAGGTGTTAGCCAGATTATAAATTATGCAGACCCAAAAGATAATCGAGGCACTGGGCTACACGCCGAACGAGGCGAAGGTATACCTGGCCGCGCTTGGCTTAGGTGAGTGTCATGTCTCTGAAATTGCGGCCAAGCTTAAACTGCCGCCCAGCAGCGTGCAGGTCATTGTCGACAAGCTCCATAAAAACGGCTTGATGAACTTTTACGTCAAGAACCGCTACAAGTATTGGGTGGTAGAGAATCCCGAGCGTCTCTTAACACAACTAAAGCAGCGAGAAGATGCTGTGCGTGCCGCGATGCCCGCACTTGCTGCGTTGCGTAAGAAGATGGGCGGCAAGACAGGCAGGCCGACGGTGAAGGTATTCTCGGGCCGCGATGATATAAAGAACATTTTTGACGATATCATCGAAACAAAACATCATATTCTCGGCATCATCCCCGAAGATTCGTTTCTCGGCTTGTTTGAGGGCACTTCTATCATGGAGGATTTTATAGACTCGCGGGCCCGCAACTTTCTGCGCATACGCGTATTAGTGCCTGAAACGCCCGCAGGAAAGGCTCTTGCAAAGAATGCTGGAGAAATGCTTCGGGAAGTTCGCTTTTTGCCCGAGCGCATCGGCATACAGACAGCAATCTTTATATACGGCGACAAGGTAGCAAACATTATGTTCAATCAAAAACAGCCTACCGCAGTACTTATCGAAGACCCGAGTATACGCGAGACCAAGGCAGCTGTATTTGAAGAGCTATGGGATATCAGCGGTAACCAAAGCGATGGAAACTCACTGCTACGCAAAGAAGGCTTGTTCCGCATTCTTACGGATAGTTCGCCCCAGGCGCTTCTTATTGCCAATGACAAAGTTGAAATTGAATATGTAAATGCGGCGTGGCAAAAACAGTTCGGGTATAGTCTCGAAGAGGTACGCGGCAAAAACCCTCGAATGCTTCAGAGCGGCAAGACGCCGCGGGAGGTTTATGAAAGGATGTGGAAAACACTTCGCGCAGGAAAGTCATTCCAAACAGACGAAATCATTGATAAGCGAAAGAATGGCAAATTCTTTAACCTCCTTACAACCATTTTCCCGTTTTCCAGTAATGGGCGCCTGTACTATGTTCAGATATTGGATGACATTACGCGCCGCAAAAGAGTGGAAGAATTTAGAAAATATTTTCTCAAGATGGCCGCCCATGACATACGGTCACCCCTGGCAAGCCTCCGGCTCATGAATGAACTCTCCCTTATTGAACCTGCTGTATCGAAATCGAGTAATCAATCTGACATGGAAGATGAAATAGATCGAATGGATCACCTAACGGGCATGCTGCTTGATATCTCGTTATTTGAAAGCGGAAAAATCGATCTCAATATACAACGATTTGACCTCACTAATCTGATTTCAGACACAATCAAAACTATGGCTCACGGCAATATTTTGTTTAAGCATCCACAAAAAATATTTGTTACTGGTGATCCTGATCGAATTGCTCAAGTAATTATAAACTTGACTGAGAATGCTGTTAAATATTCTCCAATCAGATCGACCGTTACCGTTTTGCTTACTACGAAAGGTAAAAAAGCGTTTATATCGGTACAAGATAAGGGTGAAGGTATTTCGTCCACGGATCAAAAAAAGATATTTACTCCGTTGCACAGAGCGCAGTCCGCAGAAAAGACAGCCCGGGGTCATGGATTGGGACTCTATATCGTACATGAAATAATCCAGGCGCATCATAGCCATATTGTTGTAAAATCTAAAAAAGGTCAGGGTAGTACTTTCTCTTTTTCGCTTCCTTTGGCAGTCTGACAACAACTTTTCTGTTGTGGTGGGTGTTACAAATGGGCTTGTAAATGAAGGGTATTTTGAGTGTGTGTAACTTTTTTCCATAAATATAGCCTATTTCATAGCTTAAGTCTCACAATGGACAAGTCGAAGGGGCTGGAGTGAACCCGAGATTCGCTCCACATTATTAAAAAGCGTTAAGTAATAAAAAATATATGTGGCAAGACTATGCAAATGGGATACTCGGTCTCGCAGTTATTGGCGTAGCGGTCTTTGGAGGCCTCGACACCACGCTCGCGTGGACGTTTGGGCTCTTGGGAGCAGTCATCACCGTCATCGGATTCTGGGGCGCAGCCGCCCTCCCCGAGTGGACAGCCAAGCACGCGTAGGTTTAAAGCGATAGAGCCCCGTTCTCGGCGGGGCCCGTTATCGCGGAGTTGTTAGTCAGTTAATCGATAAAATTATATGGAATTAATCAAATGGGAACCATTTAAGGAAATCGATCGGTTCTTCGATGATCGGTTTCTGCCGTCTTTCCCGCGCATAGGCTTCGATACGGCGGTAGACATATACGAGGAGAACAGCAATGTCGTCGCAAAAATGAGCCTACCTGCCGTTAAAGCCGAGGACCTCGATGTAACGATAGAGGAAGACGCAATAACCATCTCCGGCAAGCGCGAAGAAGAGAAGGAAACGGAGAAGAAAGACTATTACAGCAAGGAGATTCGCCGCGGTTCTTTCTCGCGTAGGGTCAGTTTGCCAAGGTCAGTAGACGCTTCTAAAGCGCAGGCGGATTACAAAGAGGGTATGCTTACTGTCACGATGCCTTCGGTTAAAGGTAAAGGGTCCAAAAGTATAAAAGTAACGGTCAAGAAATAGGGCTATGAACAACAAAAAAATAACATATACGCTATGCACACGCTAAATATCCAAAAAACAGGTCTTACGGCAGGGCTGCTGCTCGGCGGTTGGCACTTCGCGTGGTCCCTGCTTGTGGCAACGGGATGGGCCCAGGCTGTCTATAACTTCGTACTGTGGGCGCACATGATCCACCTGCCCATTACCATCGGTCCATTCGATCTGACCGCCGCCGCCGTCCTCATCGTGATGACTGCCATTGTGGGGTATATTCTCGGCATTGTTTTTGCCTGGGTATGGAACAAGGTCCATCGCTCTTAACTCTATGCCTAAGCTGATTGAACATCTTAAAGATAAAGGGGTCCTCCATTCGCCAGCAATCATCCGCGCACTCGAAGAAGTCGACCGCGCGGACTTCCTCTCCGAGGACATGAAGGATGTTGCTTACGAAGACACAGCGCTGCCGATCGGCGGGGATCAGACCATGTCTCAGCCCTATACGGTCGTATTCATGCTCGAGCAGCTGCAGGTACGCCCAGGAGATATCGTGCTCGATGTTGGATATGGCTCTGGCTGGCAGACGGCGCTCCTTTCTCGTCTCGTTGGCCCTTCCGGCAAGATATACGCATTCGAGATAGTTCCGCAGCTCTGCGAGCTGGGCAGGAAAAATCTTCTTGCATATGCCCAACTATCGAAGCGAACCGAATTCCTCTGCATGAACGCCAAAGGCGGATATGGAGAGGTTGCGCCATTCGATCGCATTATCGCGGCAGCCGAAGTCAAAACAGAAGTACCGCAGGCGTGGCGGGACCAACTCTTGCCCGGAGGTCGCATGGTGTACCCCAAAGGCAACGCGCTTGTGTTGGAAGTAAAAAGGCCGAACGGCTCTTTCGAGGTTAAGACCTTTCCTGGCTTCGTATTTGTCCCGTTTATTGAAGAATAATTACAAGGCTTATGCAAAGACTCTTCCTCAGATAATATCAGCAAGCGTATCCGGTATGCCGTTGGATTTGCACTCTGGTATGGATGGCTGGTCTAGACAAACCACTAAGTTGGTATGCGGCAATTGCACTACCTGCGATAATCGTTGCGCTGTTGTATGCCATTAACGGGTGGCGTGCCTCAAAACAAGTATGATAAAGAAAGTTAAAGGCAAATATACAGTGCTTTCCGAAAAAGGCGACAGATCGTTCGGCAGTTATCGAACGCTCGCCGAGGCAAAAGAGCGTTTGAGGCAGGTCGAGTTTTTTAAGCATCGCGGAAAGAAAAAATAATATGCCCAAAGAATACCGCCCCATGCTCGCGACGCTGATAGACGGCCCGAACCCCTCCACAAATGAGGCCATTATGGTATAATGCCTGGTATGGAATAACACGGGGCATTCCCCATAGTGTTACAAAAGGAAAAGGAAGGTGATATTCTGTTACCAACCTTGCTCTGGAGGGCTGCTATAGTCAGGGAGAGACCGTCGAGGAAGCCCTCGCCAATATAAAAGAAGCGACCCTTTTGTGTCTCGAAGACGAGAAAACTTCTCTTTTGGAGAATGAGGATGTAAGCTTCCATCTCATCACTCTATAAGGTATGCCAAAGTTGCCCGCAATCTCCGGTACGGGGCAGCTTAAATCAGGCACTCTATCGAGCATCATAAAAGATGCCGGGCTTACCCTGGGAGATTTTAACTAGGGCTCGAACCTTCCCTCTTGGGGTAGTGCAATAATAAGAATATGAAGTCTCTTAAGTACATCGGCACCCTGCTGTTGTGGGTCGCATTTGTGGCCGTTGCCGCCTATGGGTGGCAAACGCGCTACGTGCCGTGCGCCGAGCCTATCGAGTACCGCCTCGGCACCGTTGACCCGCGCTTTAAGCTAAGCGATGAGGAGGTTTTAAGGGATATTGCTAAAGCCTCTGACCTCTGGGGCACAGCCCGGGGCAGGCCCTTGTTTGCCTACAACCCCGAAGGCGCATTGACCATTAACCTCATATATGACACGCGCCAGCAGGCGACCCAAAAAACGGCAGAGCTCAGCGGGGTGATAGACAAGACCAGCCGCGTCGCAAGCTCGGTCAAGGCTCAATACTCGTCCTTGCAAAGCAGCTACAACGCGGCCGATGCCGAATACGAGAGGCAGGTGGCGCAGTTTAACGAAGCGCAGGGCGCATACAACGAGCGTGTAGAGTATTGGAACGCAAAAGGCGGCGCGCCGCCCGCAGAGTACGCCAAGCTGAGTGCGCAAAAGAGGTCGTTAACCCAGCAGTTAAGCTCTATCGAGGCAAAGCGGCAGGAGCTCAACCGCCTGGCGGACCAGATAAACGCTCTTATAGACAAGTACAACCTGCTGGTCGACCACATCAACGCCAATGTCGACGATATAAACAACAACGGGCTTGTGGGCACCGAGTTTGAGGAGGGTGTATACGTTTCCGACGCGTCGGGCGAGCGCATCGACATATATGAGTTCGAGAGCAAGACGGCTTTTTTGCGGGTACTGGCCCACGAGCTGGGGCACGCGCTGGGGCTCGACCATACCGAGGGCCCCGACTCGATAATGAACCCCGTCAACCGGGGCAAAACATTTGCCCTGACAGCGCAGGACAGAGAGGCGCTAGAGGCCGAGTGCAAAGAATAGTAGGCGCAGAAAAGCTCCCACAAAAGGGAGTTGGGCTCCCGTTCATCTCTCCCTTTTGCAGGACTTTTCTGCGCCTTTTACGACTGCGCAAGCGCCAAGCAGTGCACGCGGAGCGCCCCGGCCGCTTTTAAGGCGCGCGCTGCCTCGGCAAGCGTGGCACCCGTGGTGGTAACATCGTCTACCACTACGCATACGCGGCCTGCGACTAGTTTTTTGTCGGCTTGCATCGAATTTTTGACATTATGTAGCCGCTTTTGGCGCTCGAGCCCTTGCTGGTGCGGGATATGTAGTATTCGCTTTAGGGCGTTAGGCGCGTAGGCAAAAGTGCTGTCAAAAAAGTCCTCGGGTCGTCCCTCTTCGGGGACATCCACCAGACTATTTTTGCCACCACTTTTGCCTAGCGCCTTCAGAGTTGCCTCGCACAACAGCTCCGTGTGGTTGTGGCCGCGCTCGCGCAGCCGTGCGGCGTGCATGGGGACAGGGATGAGGAGCGGCCGACCCAGCTCCTCTGCGGCCAAGCTGAGCAGATCCTCGGCCAAAAACTCTCCGGCAAGCGCCGCCGCGCGCTTGTTGCCGTAATACTTAAGCTCCCATACCAGGGCCTGCACCTCCTCGGCATGGTAGGGGAGGCCGATGGTGGTCTGGAGCTGCTCTAAATCGCGCAGTTGCAAGGCATCCACGAGCCCTTGCGTGCGCCGCGGCGGCAGTATGAAGTTGATACAATTGCGGAATAATGCGCGTAGCATAGGTGTTATAATGAAGGGGTATGGCGTTCTCCCTGTCGTCCCTGTCCTCTCTATTTTCTAAGCCCACGCAGAGCGTCTTGGGTATCGATATTGGTACCTCAAGCATCAAACTCGTGCAACTGCGCCGTTCGCGGGGCCGCGTGGTGCTCGAAACTTATGGCGCCATAGCGCTGGGCCCCTATGCCGGGGTGGAAATCGGCCGCGCAACGAGCCTTCCTGCGGAAAAGATAGGCGAGGCGCTTAAGGATGTCATCCGCGAGGCAAACGTTACCACCCAGGACGCGGCCATATCCATTCCGTACGCGTCGTCCCTTATATCGCTCGTCAAGCTCCCGGCCTCGGTCGAGAGCCAACTGGCCTCCGTCATGCCTATTGAGGCGCGCAAGTATATCCCGGTGCCCATAAATGAGGTGCTCTTGGACTGGTTTGTGGTAACGGGCGGCAAGCAGGCCGGGGCAGACGGCAAGATTGAGGTCTTGCTGGTGGCGATACACAACGACACTATCGCCAAGTTCCGCGCGATGGCGGCCGACGCCAAGCTTAACGTATCCTTTTTCGAGATAGAAGTGTTTTCGGCGGTGCGCGCGTCGCTCGACCACGGGCTCGCCCCGGTGGCGGTCGTAGACATGGGCGCGGCCACCACCAAATTTTATGTCGTCGAGCGCGGGCTCATACGCGAGAGCCACATCATCAACCATGGCAGCCAGGACATGACGCTGGCGGCCTCGCGCGCGCTCGGCATTACCGTGGCGCAGGCCGAGGAGCGCAAGCGCAAGTACGGCCTGACATCCGCGCCCGAAAATACCGTCAAGCAGTCGCTCGAGCTGTCGCTCGGCCCGCTGGTGTCGGAAATTGCTCGCACCTCCACAGCCTGGGAACAGTCGCACAACCAGAGCCTGGGCGCCCTGGTACTCACAGGCGGCGGGGCGACACTCAAGGGCCTAAAGGAATTTATGCAGGGCAAGGTGCAAAACGAGCTGCGCCTTTCCGACCCGTTTGGCAAAGTGCAGGCTCCGGCATTTTTGGAAGGGATATTGAAAGAGGCCGGCCCCGAGTTTAGCGTGGCTGTGGGCCTAGCGCTCCGCCGGCTCCAAGAGCTGGGGTAGAGCATGTGTTGATATAGGCGCACTTGCTAAAATTTGCACTATATACTGTATCTAAATGGACCCCGTCCCCACATCGTTTATCCCTAAAAAGGCGCTCGTTGCCGAGTCGTCTCGCGGCGCCATGGGCGGGCTCCTGATTTTTTTGGCGGTGCTCTTTTTTCTCGCCTCGATTTTGGCGGCAGGAGGCACGTTTGCCTACGCCAAGTATCTAGGCTCGGCGCTGGCCGACAAGGACGCATCGCTCAAAAAAGCCGAAGGCGCTTTTGATACACGCTCAATTCAGGACCTCGAGCACCTCGACAACCGCCTTATCGAGGCGCAAAAACTCCTGCAAAACCATGTGGCACCCTCGGGCATATTTACCTTCCTCTCGGCGACAACGCTCGAGCGTGTGCAGTTTACGTCGCTTACGCTCAATATAGATACCAACGGATCGGCTACTCTCACTATGGATGGCGCTGCCGACTCCTTTTCGACCTTGGCGCTGCAGTCCGACCAGTTTGGCGCCGCCAAGGTCCTGCGCGACGTGATATTTTCCGGCATCACGACCAATGCTGGCGGCCGCGTGGTGTTTTCTGTCTCGGCAAACGTCGACCCGTCGCTCTTAAGCTACGCCAAAAACAACACTCCGGGAATTTCTGCGACAGAGGGCGACGCCCCGGTCCAAAACTAATATGCGCTTACTACTTCCTCTTATACTCGTCATTGCAGCCATAGGGCTCTTTGTCCTGTATACCAGCCCGACGTATCAGGGGCTTAAGGGCCTGCAGGCGCAAGTCGCCGCATACGATGACGCGCTCAATAAGTCCAAAGAACTCAAAGGCCTCCGCGACAAGCTCGCATCGGCCCGCAACGCCTTCAGCCCCCAAGACGAGCAAAAGCTGGTGCGCCTTTTACCCGACCAGGTAGACAACATACGCCTTATCATCGACATCAATAACATCGCGTCGCGCCGCTCTCTCGCGCTGTCCAACACGGCGCTCGGCCAGGTATCGAACACCTCGGCAGAGCAAAGCACCCTCTCGGTGGGGCCCTCGGGCGATCCGCTGGGCTCGGTGTCGCTCGGCTTTAGCGTCGTAGCCGGCTACGAGGAGTTTCTGGCATTTTTGCAGGATATCGAGCACAGCTTGCGCATCCTCGATATCGAAAAGCTCTCCTTTGGCGGGGAGCAGGCCAATAAGTACACCTTTAACATACAACTGCGCACCTATTGGCTCCACTAACCCATGCTAGCCCTACTTAAAAAAAATATGGTCGTCATCGGCGTCGTGGTCGCGGCCCTCGCCGTCTTGTACTACTTCTACTCTACCGGCTCATCGAGCGAGCTCCTTACTGCCGAGTCGCAGCCGTCGCCGGTGTCTCAGGAGATATTGGCGACGCTCGGCAACCTGCGCACGATACGCCTCGACAACTCGGTCTTTAAGGACCCGCTGTTTTTGTCGCTGTCTGACTTTGGCGTGACTATTCCGCCGGCTGCGGCCGGCCGCCGCAATCCGTTTGCGCCGGTAGGTGCAGACAATGCTCCCCCTTCGACTACAACTAAGCCTACGCTCTAACTTTTGTTGATATCGGTGCGGCTCGCAAAGCTACGGGCGGTATACTACGTATATGAATATTCTCGAGCTTTTAGCTGATGCGCGACTTATCGAGCGGGGACAGATACCCGAGCTCGAGGTGCTGCTTCAGAAGCCCGATGCCAAGCCGGAGTTTGAGCTCGAGAAGGTGGGGGTAAAGCTCGCGGACCTCTTGGCGGCTAAGGGCAAGTATTATGGGGTGCCCACCCGCGAGGTAGGCGAGACGGCGGTGCCGTTTGATATCTTGCGCTACGTGCCAGAGGAGTCCGCGCGCCACTACCAGCTGGCGCCCTTGGGGATTACCGACGGGGTCTTAGAGATCGGCATCGTCGACCCCGAAAACCTCGAGGCGCGGGACGCGCTCACCTTCATATCCTCGAAGGTGGGGATGCCCTCTAAGCTTTTTATAATTACCGAGACCGGCTTTGAGAAGCTCCTCAGCCAGTACAAAGGGCTGTCGGGCGAGGTGGGGAAGGCCCTGGGCGAGTTCGAGACCGAGCGGGTGGCAGAAGATAAGGAGCAGGCAAAAAAAGGCGACAAGCCCGGCGTGCTGGACGAAGAGCTCGTGACCGAAACGTCGGCCTCGGCTATGACCGAGGATGCGCCGGTAACCAAGATCGTGGCGACGGTACTGCGCCATGCTACCGAGGCAAGGGCTAGCGACATCCACATCGAGCCCCTGGTAGACCAGACCCGCGTGCGCTTCCGCATCGACGGGGTGCTCTTGACCAACATCACGCTCCCGCCCAAGGTGCACGGCGCGGTGGTGGCGCGCATCAAGGTTATGTCCAACATGCGCCTGGACGAAAAGCGCAAGCCCCAGGACGGGCGCTTTAGCGCGCGCGTAACCGGCAGCAAGGTGGACTTCCGCGTGTCGACCTTCCCGACCTATTACGGCGAAAAGGTGGTGATGCGTATTTTGGGCGTGCAAACCAGGGACTGGAAGCTCGACGGTGTAGGACTGACCGAGCGCAACCTAGCACTTATCCGCGCCGCCATAAAAAAGCCCTACGGGCTCGTGCTCATCTCGGGCCCTACCGGCTCGGGCAAATCGACCACGCTCTATACGCTCCTCAACGAGATAGACCGCGAGCACAACAACGTACTCAGTCTCGAGGACCCAGTCGAGTACGTCATCCCGGGCGTGTCGCAGAGCCAAGTGAGGCCCGAGATTGGCTACACGTTCGCCAACGGCTTGCGTACTACGCTGCGCCAAGACCCGAACATCATCATGGTCGGCGAGATCCGCGACAGCGAGACCGCCAACCTGGCGGTCCAAGCCGCCCTTACCGGCCACTTGGTGCTGTCGACCATCCACACCAACAACTCCATAGGCATCGTGCCGCGCCTCTTGGACATGGGGGTGGAGCCGTACCTCATACCCCCGGTCCTGATACTGGGCGTGGCGCAGCGCCTGGTGCAGACCTTGTGCCAGGGCGGCGGGAAAAAGGTCAAAGTAGACGACAGCACCAAAGAAATGCTCGAGAAAGAGTTTGCCGACCTGCCCGCGGAGTTTAAAAAGGACATCCCCGACCTTACGGAGGTATATCGGCTCGAGCCTACGCCCGAGTGCCCCTCGGGTACCCATGGCCGCATTGCCTGCTTTGAGGTGTTCGACATGAGCCAAGAGCTCGAGCGGGCGATTTTGGCCGGCAAACCCGAGGACGATCTGTTTAGCATTGTGCGCAAGCAGGGCATGCTCACCATGAAGGAGGATGCTATCATCAAGTCAGCCAAGGGCATCGTCCCGTTTGAGGAAGTAAATACGCTTGGCGGCGAGTTTGACCTGGCAGAGGATGCAGCCGCAGCCGCAGCGCCCTCGCCGGTTGCTATTACCGAGAGTGGGGAAGAGACCAGCGCATCCGTCTCTTCCAAGGCGGCAGACGTAGAAGTGTAGTTCGACAGGCTCACTATACATAGCCCGGCGTCAAAAAAAAGATATGGACTATAAGCAAAAACTTACACAACTTATCGAAATCGTCGTGGCGCAGGGCGCTTCGGACCTCCACCTCTCAACCGGCGTACAGCCTACCATCCGCGTGTCGGGCTCCTTAACTCCGGTACTCTCTGAGGCTAAGCTTACCGCCGAGGATATGCTCGGGCTCTTAAGCGAGATGCTGCCGCCGGCGCGCAAGCAGAAATTCTTGGACTCCCAAGAGGCCGACTTTAGCTACGCGCACGCCGCCTTGGCGCGGTTCCGCGGCAACGCCTACTTTGAGCGGGGCAACATGGGCACGGCGCTCCGGCTTATCCCGCGGCAGATCCGCACGCTTGCCGAGCTTAATTTGCCGCCCATACTCGAGCGCTTTGCCGCGCGGGAGCAGGGCTTCTTTTTGGTGGTGGGGCCGGTAGGACAAGGCAAAACCACCACGCTTGCGGCGCTCCTGGAGAAGATAAACCAGGAGCGCGCCGAGCACATCGTTACTATCGAGGACCCGATAGAGTACCTGTTCGAGAATAAAAAGTCCCTGGTCGAGCAGCGCGAGGTGCGCGTAGACACGGCCGACTTTCCCCAGGCGCTCACCAGCGTGTTCCGCCAGGACATCGATGTCCTCATGATAGGGGAGATGCGCAGCCCCGAGACCATGGCTGCGGCGGTTACCGCCGCCGAGACCGGGCACCTGGTATTCTCCACCCTGCACACCAACAACGCGGCGCAATCGATAGACCGCATCATAGACGCGTTCCCGGCATCCCAGCAGGACCAGATACGCATCCAGCTCGCGGGCTCTTTGGCGGGGATATTTAGCCAGCGGCTCATACCCCGCATATCGGGCGGGCTGGTGCCCGCCTGCGAGCTCCTCATCAGCAACTCCGCGGTGCAGAATCTTATCCGCGAAAAGCGCAGCCACGAGATACAGACGGTCATAGAGACCGGGGCGCAGGAGGGCATGATAGACATGAATCGCTCGCTGGCCGACTTGGTGCGCTCGGGAGAAATAAGCGTCGAGTCGGCCTACTCGCGCTCCTTAAACCCCAACGTGCTAGAGCGCCTCATTTAATATATGGAATTTAAGTACGAAGGACTCGACCAGACCGGCAAGCCCCAGGCAGGCACCGTCAACGCCAACACGCAAGACAGCGCCATCGACCTTATCCAGCGCAAGGGCATCACTATTATCTCTATAAAAGGAGGGGAGGAAAAGAGCCTGCTGCAGTCTTTGGGCGACATATCGTTCTTTAGCGGGGTATCGAGCCGGAGCCTGGTACTGTTGTCGCGCCAGATAGCGACACTGTTCGAGGCGCAGGTCTCGGCGCTGCGCATCTTCCGCCTGCTGGCCGAACAGGCCGACAAGCCCTACCTGCGGCAGGTCTTGGCCCAGATAAGCGACGACTTGCAGGGCGGCAACTCTATTTCGGCATCATTAGCCAAGCACCCCAAGGTCTTTAGCTCCTTTTATGTCAACATGGTCCGCGCTGGCGAGGAGTCGGGCAAGCTCGACCAAACTTTTCTCTTTTTGGCGGACTACATCGACCGCAGCTACGAGCTTACGGCCAAGGCGCGCAACGCGCTCATCTACCCGGCCTTCATCATGCTTACGTTTGTGTCCGTCATGATCCTTATGCTTACGGTCGTCATCCCGAAGATCGGCAGCATACTCTCCGACTCCGGCCAGGCCTTGCCGCTGTATACCCAGATCATCTTGGGCTTTAGCAACTTCTTGACAGACTACGGCATATTCCTTCTGGTGGCGCTCATCGTGGGCGGCTACTTTATGTGGCGCTATGTGCAGACGCCCCCAGGGCACCTGGCGCTCTCGCGCTTTCAGCTGGCTTTGCCCTACATTGGGACCCTGTACCAAAAGCTCTACTTGGCGCGCATCGCCGACAACATGAACGTGATGCTCACGTCCGGCATCTCGGTCGTGCGCGCGCTCGAGATCACCGCCGAGGTGGTCGAAAACGACATCTACGAGGGGATACTGCACGAGGCCATAGAGGCGGTTAAGGGCGGCGCGCCCCTGTCGCAGGCGATGGCGCGCTACAGCCCCGGCGACATCCCGGCGATATTTGCCCAGATGATACAGATCGGGGAGGAGACCGGCGAGATGGGAAAACTACTCGAGCGCCTGGCCAAGTTCTACAACCGCGAGGTCAATGCGGCGGTCGACACCCTGGTCTCCCTTATCGAGCCGGCGCTTATCGTGGCCTTGGCCTTAGGCGTTGGATTCCTCTTGGCGGCCGTGCTCTTGCCTATATACAACACCGCCTCCGCGCTATAGAAAGGGAATAGGGAGTAGGTTAGAGGTTGTAGTTTAAAACTATTCCCTAAAACCTAACCCCTATAACCTTGCTTGGTTGTCCACAGGGCGGGGGATAGGCAGGGCAGCAAAGCCGCTATACTAGGGCTACCTGCGTCCTTAACATTAATCGCAGATTTATTACTTAGTTTAATCATATGCATAAAAAGTTCTCCAAAAAGTTCACGCAGGGCTTCACCCTCATCGAGCTCTTGGTGGTCATCGCCATTATTGGCATATTGGCCTCGATTGTCCTTGTGTCTCTTAACGGCGCCCGCGGCAAAGGCCGCGATGCCAAGCGCATCTCCGAGCTCCAGCAGATAGCGCGTGTTGTCGCCATAGCTGACGCCGATCCGGCAGTAGACTTCGCCTGTACGACTTTCCCTGACGTCAGTACCTGCACTACTCCTTCTGGCTTCGCGCAGTTTAAGGACCCGACTACTCCGGGCACTAACTGTGCGCTTACGGGCGCTTTGACTGGGGCATGTCAGTACGCTCTGTCTCAGGCTAACGGTTCGGCCGATGCGGCGTCTCCTAACAACGTGTCGACTCAGAACTGGCGTGTGCGCACCTGGCTCGAGACCGGGGCGGGCACCCTTACCACGGGCGCTGTGTGCATCAGCAGCGCAACCTCTACTCCGTTCCAGGGCGCCGGCTGCTAATAAAAACATTCTTGTTTTTACCAAAACCCCGGCTGTAGCCGGGGTTTTGTTTTGTACGGCGACCCTGTTGCAGGACACCAGGTGTACCTACCGCCTTTATGTTCCGCTTTATCTAGGACATAGGGGTGTGGTATCGTAAGGGCATATGAAAACCATAACCGCGCTTCTTATTGCGTTTGGAGTCTTGGTGCCCGCGTTTGCCTCTGCGTCATCCACCATCACCTCAGTGACGCTCAATGGCGGCAGCTCGGTTATGGTAGACCCGGGCGGCAACATCGTCGCCGCAGTTACTGCACAGCTTACCGATAAGACCAAATGGAAGGGTACTGGCTGGGGCATCAATACCACCAGCGAGACGCCCACCTGCGTCAATACCAAAAATGCCAAAGAGGGTACCCGCAAAAACGACACGGGCAGCTTTACTGAAGTAGCCATCCTTAAGGCGCCCCAGGAGCCAGGGCTCTACCACGCGTACTTCCGCACCAATGAGTCGAACAACTGTGACAAGCCAAACTCTGCCCTTTTTACCCTGCAGTATGCCGTGCGGGTAGGCACTAACACGGCCCCGCCCGTTATTAGCGGGCACGACGACGTACCCTACCCGCTGGCAGCGGGGGAGACCAGCGCGTCAGTGACCTATACGCTCCCTACTGCCGCAGATTATTTTGGAAATCCGGTCCCCGTCTCGTGCAGCCCGGCTCCGGGGGCTACGTTTAGCGCTCCGGATACCTTGGTGCAGTGCACCGCCGCGGACAGTTGGGGCAATACGGCGATACCTCTGTACTTCCATGTGCTCCTGCTCCCGCCGCCCGACGCTACAGCACCGGTCATTGCCCCGCATGCCGATGTGTCGGTGTCTACCGCCAACCCCAGCGGCACCGAAATCTCCTACGTCTTGCCCACCGCAATAGACGAGACCGACGGCGAGGTGCCGGTGTCGTGCACTCCGGCCCCAGGCTCGACGTTTGCCCTGGGCACCACGACGGTCAACTGTAGCGCGCACGACGCCGCGGGCAACGTGGCGGCAAGCGCTTTTGCGGTGGTGGTAAACCAAGAGATCCCGTCTCCACCCTCCGAGCCCGTCATCTATATAATGAAGCAGCAATCCGACGAATCGTACTTGTGCGGAGAGACCACTGGCTCCTGGCAGGTCTGCGACCAGAGCGCTACCTTCGGCTTTACCCAGGACTTTGGACCCACGGCGACCATTAACCTCGGCGCGGGAGCTCAAATGGGGGAGGGCGCCCCGCATAGTCTGACGATAGCCAATACGCCGCAAGACTCAGACCACCCCTGGCTCATTACGCTTGAATGCTACAGAGACGAGAACTACACCCAAAGCTGCGCCGACTGGAATAGCGTGAGCCAATCTGCAACCGAGAGCTCCGACAGCGTGCATTGGACCGCCGAGTTCGACGACATTACCACGCTGGCGCCCGACTCTTACTATCGACTGATCATAGACCACACCGTAAACGGGGTAGAGTGGCCCGCGCCCGCATATGGCTCATTGTCCCTGATGCAGCCGTACTTCGTCCTTAAAGGGATACTAGAGTAGCTAAAAACTGGCGGTATACTACCTGTATGCACAAAGGCGCTCGCGGCTTTACACTCATCGAGCTGTTGGTGGTCATTGCCATCATCGGCCTACTCATGACCATTATTATGGTGTCTTTGGGGAGTGCTAAAGCCAAGTCGCGCGATGCGCGCCGCCAAGCCGACATTAAGAACATCCAGCTCGCGCTCGCAGTGTATTACAACGAGAACGGCATGTACCCTAAGAATATCTACTCCACCTCGGGCGTGGCGCCCTCCAACGGCCTAGCACCTAACTATTTGCCGACAGTCCCCAAAGATCCTAACGGCTCGGCCACCTGCACTAACAGCGGTGTAGCCGGTTGCTATAAGTACATCGCCTATACTCCGGGCACGACCGGCGCCGGCGTCAGCTGCAACAACAGCACACTCCCGCCACTCTCGTACCACTTAGGCGCGGCCATGGAGGACACATCCGGCAGCTGGACCACGCAGGACATAGATGCCGACACCGGCGGTACATACGTGTATACCGGCTACGCCAAGTGCTCGCTCTCGGTTACCGGGGCCATAGCCTTCAACGGCAATGCTACCGCGTGCTCGGGCTCTACCGCAGCCAACCCGGACGCCTGCTACGATGTCGCCCCCTAGCCATGCTGTTTGTCTTTGCAGCAGGGCTCGGCGCCATACTGGGGAGCTTTCTTAATGCGCTCCTGTTTCGCTTTAATACCGGCAAGTCGGTGTTGCGCGGCCGCTCGGCGTGCATGCGCTGCGGGCACACGCTTGGGGCGCTCGACCTGGTACCCGTGCTCTCTTATGCGTTTTTGCGCGGGCGCTGCCGCTACTGCCGTACTAAGATATCCTGGCAGTACCCCTTAGTTGAGGCTGCTGCGGCGACGCTCGCCGTGCTCATATATTTACAAAATCCGGGTCCTGTTTGGTTTGGCTATTGGCTTGTGGTGTGGCTCATACTCTTGTTTATATTGGTCTACGACCTGCGCCACAAAATAATCCCCTGGTCCGCCTCGCTCTCGCTTATGGCTCTAGCTTTGGTGCATGTTTGGAGTTTGGGATTTGATATTTGGAGCTTTGCCGCGGGGCCTCTTTTAGCCGCTCCTCTGCTCGGAATCTCATTTGTGTCCCGTGGCGCTTGGATGGGGTGGGGGGACGGGTTTTTAGAGCTGAGCCTCGGGGCATTCTTAGGGTTTACGGCGGGGCTTACCGCGCTCATGGTCTCTTTTTGGTCGGGGGCGCTTGTGGGCATTGCGCTCCTCTTTGTCCGACGGGGTGTTACCATGAAAACTGAAGTGCCCTTCGCCCCGTTTCTTATATGGGGGGCTGCGGTTGCTTATTTTCTCCATGTGGACTTATTTCAAATGCTTCCTCTTCTCTGGCCATAGAGGCAAGGCCTCTAAACCTAAGGCTGCAGGTTTTACGCTTATCGAGCTGTTGGTGGTGTCGCTTATCATCGTCCTTATTACCGGCACCCTTATCTTTCGCCAGCAGGGGTTTAACAGCTCGACCCTACTGCGCAGCCTCTCCTACAGCGTGGCGCTCTCTTTGCGCCAAGCGCAGGTATACGGCGTGTCAGTGCGCGAGAATGCGGCAGGCAGCGGTACCTTTGCCTCTGGCTATGGGGTTTTCTTTGGCAATACGCTGGTCGACAGCGCGAACCACTATGTTTTGTTTGCAGACAAGGGGAACGGTGTACTTGACCTAGGCACCAACAATCTTCCTGATGCAAACGGCAACAATATATGTGATACCAACGAGGACTGTTTGGCCCAGCGCTTTACCATTGGCAACGGGCGTAGTGCTGGTGCCGATTACACGATTAGAAATTATTGCGCCCATGTGATAAACGGGAGTGACCAATGTAAATGCACGTCAGCATCGCAGTGTACTGTTACAAGCCCAAGCATTACCTCGCTTACGGTCTACTTCCGCCGCCCCAACCCCGATGCCTGTTTTGCCACGAGCCAAAACCCCGCCGCCTGTGCGCCGGGCGCTGCAGCCATCTACGATTATGCCTATATCCAGCTTAAGTCCGCGGGCAGCACTGATTGGCGCACCATCAAGGTGAGCAGCACGGGGCAAATAGCCGTATGCAAGCAGAATATCGACGCAGCCGGGGTCGCCGCATGCTAGACAGGTAATAGGGAGTAGGTGACAGGGAATAGTATGAAAAAATATCAAACAAAAACTAAAAAGCGGTTGCTACAACCTACAACCTATTCCCTTGTGCCCAAGGGATTTACTCTTATTGAGATGCTGGTCTCGGTCGCGATCTTTTCCGTGGTGATGGTCATAGCGCTGGGCGCGCTTCTGGCCATGTCCGAGAGCGATCGCAAGGCGCAAACGCTTAAGTCGGTCATCAACAACCTCAACTTTTCGCTCGATGCCATGGCACGTTCGATGCGCACGGGGGTCAACTACCATTGCGACGTAGGGCAGGGCACGGTTACCGCGACCCGCGACTGCGCTGCGACAGCAGCCACATCCATAGCCTTTCTCTCATCCGATAATCAGACGGTGCGATATTGCCGGGGCAACGGCTCGACTTGCAGCACAAGTGGCACCGCAGTACTGGTGTCCAAAGGCTCGGCTGCCCTGGCACCCATCACCGCCTCCGAGGTAACCATTACCAACCTACAGTTTTATGTATCGGGGGCAGAGGACGCCGCGCTCCAGCCGCATGTGGTCATACTGCTCTCGGGCAACGTGCCGGTAAGCTCGTCGCAGACCTCGTCTTTTGACCTACAGACCTCCGTAACCCAGCGCCTGTACGATCAGTAAGGTGATAGGGAATAGGGATTAGTATGAAAAGATACATGGCAAAAATCAAAAAGCGGTTGCTACAACCTATAACCTACAACCTCTTGCCTGGGGGGTTTACTCTCATCGAGACGCTGGTTGCGGTGCTGCTTTTGGTAAGCGCTATCGCGGGGCCACTTACTATTGCTGCCAAAGGACTGAGCGCCGCGCTCATCGCACGCGACCAAATGATAGCGTTTTACTTGGCGCAAGACGGTGTGGAGTATGTGCGGTATGTGCGCGATAGCAACAGGCTTTCGACCCCTCCGAATCCTTGGCTTACGGGTCTTTCGGACTGTACGGGGGCATCGGGCTGCACCATAGATCCTACCTCGGGCGTGGTTGCCACCTGCAGCGGCGCCTGCGCCTTTTTAAACAAGTACGATGACGGCTCCGGACATAGGTACTTTAGCTATAGCCAGGGGACGCAGACGCCGCAGCGATTTTTGCGCATCATAACCCTGGCCTCACCGACGAGCGGTAGCGCGACCGAGCAGATACTGACTGTGTCAGTGTCGTGGCGGGCGCAGTCGGGCGCCACACGCACCATAACAGTCCGCGAAAATATCCTCGATTGGCAATAAATATGAATAAAAAAAGAGGATTTACCATATTTTTTGCGATGCTGGTGGGGAGCCTGGCCCTGGCAGTGGGCTTTGCCATATACGACCTTACGGTGCGCGAGATAGACCTCTCGGCGGCGGCAAGCCAGTCGCAATACGCCATTTATGCCGCAGATACTGGGGTTGAGTGCGCCCTATACTGGGACTCAAAAGCACCGGCGCTCAACGGCGTATCGAGTATATTTGCGACCTCGACTGGCACCGGCAATGCAGCGACGTCGGGCTCTGGTACGGACTGCAACGACCAGAATATCGTTAGCCGTGGTACTCCAACTGTGCCCTATGCGACGTCTACGAGCGGCTGGAGCGCCTGGGCGATAACGGCCAACTCATCTGCCGCCACGACGACCTTTACGCTGGCGATCCCCAACAACGGCACGCCGGTCCAAACCTATTGCGCGGTGGTAGAAGTGGGTAAGGCGACCATAAGCGGGGTGCTGTACACGACTATTATTTCGCGGGGGTACAATACCTGCCTCTCGGCTGGGGTAACGCGCCTCGAGCGCACCCTACAGGTAAGCTACTAAAACATAAGGACTAGTTTATAGTAGGGGGGTGATACCCAAAGAGGCTAAAGAGAGGATAGAGAAGCTGCGGCAGCTCCTTGAGCACCATCGCCATTTGTACTACGCGCTCGACGCTCCGGAGATTGCCGACAGCGCCTACGATGAGCTGGAGGACGAGCTGCGCCGGATAGAGGAGCAGTACCCCGAACTTAAGGCTGTACACTCCCCGACACGGCGCGTGGGGGGCGAGGCGCTCGCCGCGTTTAAGAAGGTACGACACAAGGTGGCGCAGTGGTCCTTCAACGACGCGTTTAGCCCGGAGGACATGCAGGCATGGGATGCGCGGGTAAGGAAAGTGATTGCCACCTCGGCGTATACCTGCGAGCTAAAGATAGACGGCCTTAAGGTAGTGCTCGAGTACGAAAAAGGGGAGTTGAAGACCGCGGCAACGCGCGGCGACGGTACTGTCGGCGAGGACGTGACGCACAATGTGCGCACCATAGAGTCGGTGCCGCTCACTCTTGCGCGGCCAATCGACATCATTGTCGAGGGCGAGATCTGGATGAGCGAGCACGTGCTCGCCGAGATTAATGAACGGCAGAAAGAGAGGGGCTTGCCCCTGTACGCCAACCCGCGCAATGCCGCGGCGGGCTCCATACGCCAGCTCGACCCGAAGGTTGCCGCAAGCAGGAAGCTCGATACGTTCATATACGATGTAGCACAGACCAGCGAATCTTCGCCACAGACCCAGATAGAAGAGTTGAGGTATCTCCAAGGTTTGGGCTTTAAAGTAAACAGGTACTACGCGCTCGCTAAGGATATCGACGAGGTTATTGAATATTGGGAGGAATGGAAGGGCAAAAACAAAAGCCAGGGGTATTGGATAGACGGCGTGGTAGTCAAGGTAAACGACATCGCTGCGCAGGCGCAGATGGGCTACACCGGCAAGGCGCCGCGCTTTGCCATTGCCTTTAAATTCCCGGCCGAGCAGGTAACGACTGTAGTCCAAGACATTCAGCTGCAAGTTGGGCGCACCGGCGTGCTGACCCCGGTGGCGCACCTGCGGCCGGTGTTGGTGGCGGGCTCTACCGTATCGCGCGCCACCTTACACAACGAGGACGAGATACGTCGCTTGGATGTACGCATGGGCGACACGGTAATTTTGCAGAAGGCGGGCGACGTTATCCCCGACATTGTCAAAGTGCTTACCGAGCTTAGGCCCCCGCGTACAAAGCCGTACCGCTGGCCCACTACGGTTGCCGAGTGCGGTAAGGGCGGCCGCATCGAGCGCATCCCCGGCCAGGCCGCATGGCGCTGTACGGATAAGAATTCCTTTGCCGTGCTGCGGCGCAAGCTGCGCTACTTTGCCTCGCGCAGCGCGCTCAATATCGAGGGCTTAGGCCCATCGACAGTTGATGCGCTTTTGGAGGCGGGCTTAGTGGAGCATGCAGACGACTTTTTTACGCTGAAAGAGGGCGACCTACTGACCTTGGAGGGGTTTGCCGAGACTTCGACAAGGAAACTTGTCGAAGCAATAAAAAAAGTGGCCAAAGGCGTAAGCCTCTCCCGTTTCATCACTGCGCTCTCGATATCGCAAGTAGGGGAGGAGACCGCGATACTCTTGAGCCAGAACTTTAAGACAATAGGCGACGTGGCAGGGGCGAGCGAGGAGGGGCTTGCGCAGATAAACGGCATCGGCCCCATTGTCGCCAAAGCGATACATGATTGGTTTAGGGACAAAGAAAATAAAAAACTCGTCGTAAACTTAAAAAAGCATATAAAAATAGAGAGCGAAAAAACAGCAAGGTCGAATCTGGATGAGTTGCCTCTGGCAGGCAAGACGTTCGTGCTCACGGGCGGCATGGAGTCCATGAGCCGCGACGAGGCAAAAGAGAGGATACGAAAACTGGGCGGCGACGTGTCTTCCTCCGTATCCAAAAAAACCTCCTATGTGGTGGCGGGGGGCGAGGCCGGCTCCAAGCTCGACCGTGCGCAGGAACTGGGCGTGGTTGTGCTCTCTGAGGCCGAGTTTTTGAAATTGCTAAAGTAAGCTACTATTGGCGGATGATATCCCTAGAGGAGATACGCAATTTGGCCACGCTCGCGCGGCTAAAGCTGTCGGGAGCCGAGGAAGAGAGCCTGCAAAAGGACATCTCGAGCATCCTCGACTATGTGGGGCAGGTTTCGACCGTGCCTATGCCGGAGCGCAAGCAAGATGCCGGACTTTGGCATAATGTCATGCGTCCAGATACGCCAAGGGACGGCGGAGCGCTTGCCGGCAAAGAGTCGGCGCTTATAGCCGCATTCCCCAAGTCCGAGGGGGGCTACAATGTCGTGCGCAAGATAATCCAAAAAGATGAATAGCTTGGCAGACCTGACAATCGTCGAGGCGGGTAAGCGCATGAGCGCGGGAGAGATAACCGCGGTCGACTTGGCGCGCGCGTGCCTAAAAAACATTGAGGCACGCAACAAAGAGCTTAATGTGTACTTAGAAGTATTTGATGATGTTGTGGCACAGGCCGAGGCAGCCGATGCGCGCCGCAAAGCGGGCGAGAGCCATCCATTGCTCGGCATACCGCTGGCTATAAAAGACAATATTTTAATCGAGGGGCGCCGCGTGTCAGCTGCATCGAAGATGCTCGAGCACTATGTCGCGACCTATGACGCGACGGTGATACGGAAACTGAAGGAAGCCGGTGCGGTCTTTATGGGCCGCACCAACATGGACGAGTTTGCGCTCGGCGGCTCGACCGAAAACTCGGCCTTTGGAGTGACCAAAAATCCTCACGACCCTACGCGCGTGGCAGGGGGCACCTCGGGCGGCTCGGCCGCGGCTGTTGCCGCCGGCATGGCGCTGGGCGCCTTGGGCACCGACACGGGCGGCTCGGTGCGCAACCCGGCGAGCTTCTGCGGCGTTGTGGGGCTTAAGCCTACATATGGTTCGGTCTCGCGCTTCGGGATTATTGCAGCGGCGTCCTCGTTTGACCAGTGCGGGCCGCTGGCTAAGATCGTCGAGGACGCCGAAATCTTGTTTAACGCGATATCAGGCCGCGATGAGCTCGATAGTACTTCTGTAGATTCGACTTTCTATTCGCCCAAGACTCATAATAAAAAAATTGGAGTACTGAGAAGCCTGTTTGCTGGTGAGATAGACCACATCACAATGGGTCATTTCGAGGATAAGCTCGCTAAATTACGCTCGGCCGGATATACAATTGAAGACGTAGAGATTCCCTCTGCTTCCTTGGCACTCTCTGCCTACTACATCATAAATTTTGCCGAAGTATCAGCAAACCTATCGCGTTTTGATGGGGTACGCTATGGTCTTTCGCTTAAGGGCGAGAATCTATGGGACGACTATGCGAAATCAAAAGCGGAAGGCTTTGGCCCTGAAACCCGCCGCCGCATTATGCTTGGCACGTACGTGCTATCGTCGGGCTACTACGATGCATACTACGGCAAGGCGCTTGCGGCACGTGAACAGTTGAGGAATGAATATATAAATCTTTTGAATACGTTTGATGCTATTGCCACCCCGACTATGCCTGACATTGCCTCAAAAATTGGGGAGCTTGGGGACCCGCTTGCCATGTACCTGGCAGATATTTTTACAGTCACTGCGAATCTCACTGGTAACCCAGCTGTATCTATCCCTATGGGTGTGGTCCCAAGCGAGGGGAAAGAACTGCCGGTTGGTATACAGCTTACCGCCGCGCATGGGGACGAGGCAGGGCTCTTGGCACTCGGGCATGAGCTACAATAGTTGAATGGGCGGCTTTAATTTTTTAAACATCGAGTACCTGCTTACCCGGGTATATGACTTTTTCGGCGGCTTCCACGCCGGAGATTTGTTCGGGGCGCTGCCGTGGTTTAGCTTTTTGACCACTCAGGTCGCCATTTGGGGCATGGTTATTACCTTGCTCATGGTCCTGCTTATTGTCTACACGCAGATACGGCTCGTTATGGTCGAGCACGAAGGCTTCCATGGCAAAGAAGAGCATCAGGTGCATAAGGTCGAGGCTGGCGCCCCGCCGCCGCAAAACGAGCGCTGGCGCCGCATTATGGAGCTGGCAAGCTCGGGCAACCCCGGCGACTGGCGCCGCGCGATACTGGAAGCGGACATCATGCTTTCCGCGGTCCTGAGCGAGGCGGGGTACGAGGGGACTACCGTAGGGGAGCAGCTTAAAGTCACCAACCCCCTGCAGGTAACGACATTGCGCCTGGCATGGGATGCGCACATGCTCCGCAACAAGATTGCGCACGGCGGCGAGGAGTTTGACCTTACCGAGCGCGACACGCGCGTGGCCATAGACCAGTATCGCCGCGTATTTGAGGAATTCGGCGTAATCTAACGATAAATGTCCCGCCGATGCCCGACTTCTTCAATGATGATAGAATCCGCTCGGACAGCATAGACGGCTCGGTAGTCACCGACTCGCAGTTTGTATAAACCCCTGCGTTCGCGATGAAGCGGTTCGGGAGTGATAGTGGAAAAATTGTCCGCGAGCCAGCTTACTTTCATAAGCACTCGTTCCCTGATGATAGGATCAAGGCTTTCGAGATTCAGGAGTGCAGCGCCGCTCCATTTAACGGAAGCCATACTTCTTGAGTACGTCCGCGTGAGAAGCAAGTTTGCGGTTTTTTTGTCGCATATTTTTTTGAAGCCTGACTATAAAGTTTTTTTTGAGCTCTAGTCCGGAGTCGGGATCGCCCAAAAACTCGAGTATTTTCTGCTCGACGAGGGCTCCCAACTTCTGCTCCTGTTCCTTAGCGGTCATGCGCGCATTATACCATATGCCGTTTATATTGCATTTTTTATCCAATCTCGGTATCATAGCGTTGCAGCGGGGTGGAGCAGTAGTAGCTCGTCAGGCTCAATTGGGCTCACTGAGCGGAAACGCTTTGTGGATAATCTGTCAAAGTCGGTGAAATCTTTCCGGTTCTACGGAGTGACAATACCGAGCCAAGCCCTCCGGGGAAGGTGTAGAGACTAGACGGCAGACTCCCGACTTTTGTACAAAAGCAAAAAGGGAGAAGGTATAGTCCAGACCACAAATCTAGAAGAGCGGCGAAAGCCGTAGTGGTATGCATAACCTGAAGGTCGCAGGTGCAATTCCTGCCCCCGCAACATGATATGAAGAAGTCCCACACAAGCGGGATTTTTTCGTGTTGTGGGGGAGGGACGTGCTTGAGCACGTCCTGTCAGGAATTGCACGGCGCAACGATGTTTTGCACTGGCAAAACCGCGCGCCAATAAAAAGCAAACTGCTTTGCTTTTTATCCGATACTGCAAGTAAATATTGTTGCCGTAGGCAGATATTAGGGCAGGCGGGTTGGCTGACGAGCCAATCCGACCGAAAGCCAATTCCTATAAGAATATGTATACTGTAGGCATGACACACACTTTTTCCATAAAAGAGGCAATCGTCTTTGGATGGCACAAGCTTAAAAGCCACTCGGGCCTCGTGTTCCAGGTAGTGCTTACTCTGTTTGCGCTCCAAGTTGTCTCCTCTGTGGTGCAGATGTCGCTCGAGGGCACCGCTATCGGTACCGCAGCCTCTATCGTACTTGCGGTCTTGGGCGTCATCTTGGGCGCGGGCATGACGCTCGTGTTCCTCAAGCTCGCCCGGGGCGAGGCGGCGCACTACCGGCAGATTGTGCCGGAGCTTGGCCTGGTGTGGAAGTATTTTTGCACGAGCCTCCTCACGGGCATCATTACTTTTTTGCCGCTGATAGCAGCGGGGCTTATTGACCTGGTACTGCTCTCGACGACTAAATCTATCGACTTCTCCAGGGGCGTGCCCGCAGAGGGCAGCGGCGCCATGCTGGCCCTTGCAGCCGCCATTGGTCTGGTGGGGCTTGTGGGCGCCCTATATCTCGGGCTGCGCTACTCGATGGCCCGTCTGGCGGTGCTCGACGGCGTTGATATTGTCGAGAGCCTCCGCACCAGCAAGAAGCTTACCGACGGCGTTAAGTGGCACCTGGTGCTTTTTGCGCTTGCTATTGCCGGCTTAAACCTGCTTGGGTTTTTGGCCTTGGTGGTCGGGCTTTTGGTGACGATGCCGATATCTCTTTTGGCCTTTGTGCACGTGTACCTCAAGCTCAAAAGCCATCACGCGCATCACTAGCCGTTTAGCCAAAAAAATGATACGTTGAGCTAACGCCGGGGTAGCTCAATTGGTTGGAGCAGACGTTTCATAAGCGTCAGGTTGTGGGTTCGAGTCCCGCCCCCGGCACCCGTTATAAACAGTAAATAATTATGGTTAGAGTAATATACTGTTATACTCATACCATGCCAGTATATCGGACGCTCAATCACGCTTTCTTTTCTGCCTGGAGTTCGGATATGGCCTATGTTCTTGGGTTCTTTGCTGCAGACGGTTCTATGCTTAAAAATCGTAGAGGAGCACATTTTATAGAGTTCAATATTACCGATGGAGAATTGTTATTTTTGATACAAAAGACTCTGGGCTCTGATCATCTTATCTCAAGACGTAAAAGGAAGCCTCAATATTCCTATGTATATCGGCTACAAGTGGGGAGTAAACAATTATTTGCAGATTTGGAAAAACTCGGCTTTACCCAGGCTAAAAGCAATAGTTTACGGATGCCAGTCATACCTAAAAAGTTTCTACCCGACTTCGTTAGGGGGTACTTTGATGGAGATGGGTGCATATATTTTAAGAGGCTCAAATTTGCTGATAGAAAAAAGCCTCGATGGGTACTCCAGACTATTTTTACTTGCGGAAGCAAGAGGTTCCTTAGAGATTTACAACTCATACTACAACAATACGGAGTAGCCGGCGGGTCTATTAGAAGAAAGACAAGAGGATTCGATTTGTTATTAAGTCATCGAGATAGCGTTGCACTTTTTAAGATTATGTATCATACTATTCCTGCTACAGGCCTTTTTTTGCCACGAAAGTACAACACTTTCTGTAAGGCGATAAAGATTCTGTATCCAGATGCGGTTGTGGTGTAGCCTGGTTAACACGTCTCCCTGTCACGGAGAAGATCGTGGGTTCAAATCCCATCAACCGCGCAGATTGAACCGAGAATCGGTTTAGAAGAGGAGCTGATATGCTTAAGGGTATGAACAGGAATATTCTCATCGTATCTACGGCAATCTTGTTCTTTATCCATGCACTAGAGGAATATCTGACGGGATTCCCCAACATTGACCAAAGTGTGAGATGGTTGGCAGATTTCTTCTTCGTACCCCCGACACAAGCTTGGCTCATTGTACAGTTTTGTGTGGCTATTTTTCTGGTCTTACTTTTTTTGGCGCAGGGACGATATATACGAAGGGCGCTCTGGCTTGTTTTGTTGGTTATTGTTTTCGTTGAGATAACTCATCCAGTAGCTGCCATTGCTGCTCGTTCGTATTATCCCGGCCTTATTTCTTCTTTTGCCTTTATTCCACTGGGGTGGTTAATCTATAAACAGGGCTCTAATTTATAAAATGCTATACTGTCCCCATGGATGCCATAACAAATTTTTTGCAGCTCATACTCAACTTCTTGCTCCAGTTTTTGACGCTTATCATTACGTTTTTTATCTCGATACTCAACCTCATACTCGACTTTGCCCGCTCCTTGGTGGGCTCGGTCTAGTGCCCCGGGCCTCTGCCGTGTTTGAAAAAGCCCGCAAAATGGGCTACTCTCAGGAGGTTCCTTTATAGGCCGAAGTAGCTCAGTTGGTAGAGCAGCTCCATGGTAAGGAGCAGGTCGCCGGTTCGATCCCGGCCTTCGGCTCCAGTTGGTATTAAAATTATGTTTATTTCATTGAGTTGTAACTCTCTCTCTCTCCTATAAGAGTTAGGAAGAGCTTACCCAATACCTGTTTTTCAGAGTTTCACTCAGCCGATACGCGTCGGCGTGTTTCAGCACGCCTAAATAAGATTGCAGAGTCGCGTTCATCCGGGCCTCGTCGATGGCCTCATTTCGGTAAAGATACGCGGCATGACTGATCTTATGCATCATCCGCTGCTCGCTTTTCTTCCGCATCAGCCGGTGGTGCGGAAATTGCACGTACCCCAAGAAGTCAACGCCCTTTCGATATTTCACGAGCTGGATCTTGTCAGGGTGCAGAGTGAGTCGCAATTTTTCTTGCAAGGATTGCTGGATAGGGGTGAGAAGCTTTTCAAGTTCCTCTTTATCAGCGGATACGAGAATAAAATCGTCGGTGTAGCGAACGTAGCTCTTAGCTCGAAGCTCTTGTTTTACAATCTGGTCGAATTCATTCATATAGACGTTCGCAAAGAGCTGCGAAGTCAGGTTGCCGATAGGGACACCCCGGGCGCGGAACAAGTCTTGGTAGCCGGTCGCAAAGCTCCCTATGATTTCTTTGAGCAGCCACATAGCCTCCGGGTCCTTGATGCGCCGCGCCAGTATCTCCAACAGGATTTCGTGGTCGATGCTGTCAAAAAACTTCCGCACGTCGCACTTAAGCGCATAGCAGGGGCGGGTACCGTTGCGGCTAATCGTGCGGAGCATATCCGACAGCCGCTCCACGCCTCTATGCGTGCCCTTGCCAATGCGGCAGGAGAAGGAATCGGGAATATACCCTGGCTCAAACACAGGGTTCAGAACTTGGAAGATGGCGTGGTGCAGCACCCGGTCGCGCACCGCCGCCTTGTGTATATGCCGCAGTTTGGGGTCGGAGATGTAAAAGGCGACATATGGGCCGTGCTTGTAGGTCTTGTCTCGCAAATCGTGGTGCAGTTGAAAAATATTCGATTCCAAGTCTTTCTCGAACTCCATAACGTCCGGCTTGGTGCGCTTGCCCTGCTTAAATTGGTCCCACGCCTCAAACAGATGCTCAGGCGAGGTCATGTTCTCGAATATTCGCTTGTACGTTTTCATATATGATTGATGCTGATATTCCCATCCTCAAAAAAGCGTACGACTTGTACCGGACTTTCAACGAGTATCGCAAGCTGGTACCCAAGCAAGACCGCTTTACCATCTATGAGCGGAGCGAGAACGCTATTCTCGATATGGTCGAGTCCATCCTCGAAGCTGGGTACAGTAAGAGTAGCCAGAAAGTTGTCGTCCTTGAGCGCGCGAGCATGAAGCTCAACCTGCTGCGCTTCTTCGTACGGCTCATGAAAGAGACGCGCTCCATCGATACCAAGAAATACACCGTGCTTCAGGCCCATATCGACGAGATTGGCCGCATGCTAGGCGGGTGGGTACGTTCGCAGGGGAGCAAGTAGCGAAGGGCGCTCACTTGAGCGCCCTTGCCACTGCTGTCTGAGGGAGACTTCGGAACGAGGAACCCCGACGCGGAGCCGTAGTTGTCGTTGGCATTGTCAGACCTGTTCGTGTCGAACTTCAGCTTGTCGTCGTTGAAGTTGAAGTACGGGGCGTGGTCGAACGGCGCATCGGAGTTCTGCGGGTTTTTGCTTTTGCCCATCCTTGGCACCGGAGCTTGAAAGTCTTTCTCGTTGGCAACGAGCAACCTCCTCGCTCCTGAATTTTATCCGGCAGCACCTGTGGTTAAGCGAGTGGTCCGCCTTGAACAAAAGCAAGCAGTATCTCCTCATACTGGCGCTCTCTCGCAAACAATAGTCGGCAAGACTCTGGCCGTTTCTCTAGAAAAGAAAGAGTTCGGCGACAGCCATCCGTAAACGGCCGTACACGAGCCTAGACTCCCTTTTACTATACCCTTAAAAGCCGTTGCCCTGTATGGTTCGTTTGCCCACCACGGCCTGCTCTTGACGGGAGGGCTACAATTTGATATAATACTGGCAGTTCTTTGAATGGATAACTATGCGTGAGACGAGCTTTTTGAGGCCTGACCCTAGGCCCTAGAAAGCTCGTCTCAACCATGAGGCTCGCCGCGAACGCCGAAGCGAATTCGGCCTACTAGAGAAAGGATGGCTCCGATGTCGACCACATTGGCTCCGTCACGCACTGCTTCCGTCGTCACCGCCCGCGACCCGAAGGGCACCAAGTTCGTCTCCATCGTGGAGGCCGCCTACAACAAGGCCGGCCTTTCCGAGGACGAAGCCCAACGCGTCAACGACACCGCCGGACTCGCGGATCTCATCGGCACGTTCATCGCCGACAACCGCCTGACCGACCGCTACAAGGACGAGGAGGTCAGCTCGAAGTACGGCTACCTCTCCGGCTACAAGAAGCCGAAGGACGTCATCGCGCAGACCAACAAGCTCCGCGAACTGTTCCCCGGCGTCGGTTTCGCCAGCGAGCAGATGGCCCGTCCGGACGTCGCGAACGCGGAAGGCTACTTCGCCGTCCCGCGCTGGCAGTCGATCGCTCCGACGTACGGCGAAGCCGTGCAGAAGGTGCTCGACGCCTTGAATAAGGCCTACAAGGGCCGCTTCAAGAACTGGCGCGAAGGCGAACTCGGTCCCGACCAGCTCCGGCAATCGGCCAAGTCGGTCGCGTTCTGGGAGCAGATCGGCGAAGTGCAGAAGGGCTTCGACATCCTTCTCGTTCCGGCGCAGTTCGGTCTGCGGCATCGCGGTCGCTCGGTTCGCCGGGCACGCGAAGTCATGGAGAGCAACGAATGCGGCCTCGGCGCGTTTGCCGCCGGCATCATGCTGCTCACCCACGAGGACCGGCTCCAGCACTACGACGATCTGTGGATCGACTGTGCCGGTGACGAGTTCCACGACCCGCAGTTCTCCGCTGCGCCGTTCGTCCTCGCCCCGTGCTTCAGCTTCTACGACGGCGGGCTGGGGTTCGGCACTTTCAGGTCTGACGTTGCCTACGACTACTACGGCTCCGCGTCGGGGTTCCTCGTTCCGCAGGCGTGATCCTCGGTCCTTGAGTTCTTGAATCTTTTGTTCTCTTGATTCTTGAGCTCGCCGCAAAAAATGGGGCTACCCGGACGAACCGGGTAGCCCTGTATTTTTTTATGTTTATAAGGTAAATTTTCTATATCGCCGAGGTAGCTCAGTTGGTAGAGCGAGGGTATCGTAAACCCTAGGTCAGGAGTTCGATCCTCCTCCTCGGCTCCACATTCGACAAGCTCAGTGTAAACAAGTGGACAAAGAACAGACAGAGATACGCATCAAAGAAATCGAGGCTGCTATGGCGGCGGCGGATTTTTGGTCTAATCCCGACGAGGCCCAGGGGCTCATTAAAGAGCTGCAAGAGTTAAAGACCGAGGCCCAGGGCGGCTCGGCATACGACCGCGGCCCGGCAATACTAAGCTTTGTTGCCGGTGCGGGCGGGGATGATGCCGAGGACTTTGCCTATATGCTCGCAGAGATGTACCGCAAGTTTGCGGAGTCACGCGGTTGGGGCATGCGCGAGCTGCATAAGAACGAGAATGATTACGGCGGCTACCGCAACGCGAGCTTCGAGGTAGACGGCCCGTCCTCCGCCAAGGCTTCGCAGGGCAAGCAAGGGCCGTACGGCGTGCTTAAGGGAGAGTACGGCGTGCATCGCCTGGTGCGGCAGTCGCCCTTTAATGCCAACCAAAAGCGCCAGACCTCGTTTGTGCTGGTGGAGGTCTTGCCGGTTATCGAGAAGGTGACCGACTTCGAGCTGGACGAGAAAGACCTCGATATTACCGTGGCGCGCAGCTCCGGCCCCGGCGGGCAAAATGTCAACAAGCGCGAGACTGCCGTGCGCATCGTGCATGTGCCCACCGGCATAAGCGCGCATGTGGACGGTGAGCGTACCCAGGGCGCCAACAAAGAGCGGGCCCTTGCCATAGTCAAAGCAAAGCTCATGCGTCAGCTCGAGCAGGAACGCAAGGACAAGATAACGGACCTCTCGACCGCGACCCAAAAAATAGAGTGGGGGAGCCAGATTCGCTCCTACGTGCTCCATCCCTACAAGTTGGTTAAGGACCACCGCTCGGGCGTAGAGGTCCACGACGCCGAGGGGGTCTTGGCGGGCAACCTAGAGCCGTTCCTGGAAAAAGGTAATAGGGAGTAGGTTGTAGGGAGTGGTTTCTGTTCGTGTATAATATAGTGTGTGGGTCTGCTACAACCTATTCCCTAGGCCCTATTCCCTTATTACAATGATTTACTACGACCGCGTATCCAAAATATACGCCGATAACTCCGTTGCCTTGGAGGATGTCTCCTTCTCGGTGGAGCCGGGGGAGTTTATCTCCATAGTGGGCCACTCGGGCGCCGGCAAGACGACCCTGGTCAAGATGCTCCTGGCCGAGGAGCGCCCTTCTTCCGGGTCGGTATTTTTTGAGTCTATAAACATCCACGAGCTGCCCCTGCACCGCATGGGCGAGATGCGCCGCAAGATAGGGACCGTCTTCCAGGACTTCCGCCTCCTGCCGCAAAAGACCGCGTACGAAAATATAGCCTTTGCCATGGAGGCCGGAGGCCGCAGCGAGCAGGACATCCGCTCCGACGTGCCGCACGTCTTAGAGCTGGTAGACCTGGGCGACAAGATGAACAATTTCCCCGACGAGCTCTCCGGCGGCGAGCAGCAGCGCGTCGCCATAGCGCGCGCCATAGTCAACCAGCCCGATGTCATCGTTGCAGACGAGCCTACCGGCAACCTCGACCCGGTCAACACCTTTGAGGTGGTGCAGATACTTAAAAAAATAAACGACCTGGGCACCACCATCATACTCACCACGCACAACAAGGGCGTCATCGACTCATTAAAAAAGCGCGTCATCACCATGGACCGCGGCAAAGTCATCCGCGACGATAGGGAGGGCAAGTATATCTTGTAAGATAAGGCTATGAGCTGGATAACCATCAAAAGAATATTCCGCGCAGGGTTCCTCGACTTTTGGCGCAACGCGTTCGTCTCGTTTGCGTCTATCCTGGTCATGACCGTTACGCTCTTTGTGGTGGGGCTTACTATTTTTGCGGGCGTGATGCTCAACTTTACGATTACCGAGCTGCGCAACAAGGTAGACGTCAGCGTGTACTTCCTCACCACCACGCCGGAGGACCGCATCTTGACCCTTAAGCAGGCGCTCGAGGCGCGCCCCGAGGTTGTCTCAGTGGGCTACCTGTCGCGTGACGAGGCGCTGGCAAAATTCAGAGAGCGCTACAAAGACGATCAGCTCGCGCTCCAGGCGCTCGAGGAGCTGGGGCAGAATCCCTTGGAGGCGTCGCTCCAGATACGCGCCAAGGATATCACGCAGTACGAGGCCATAGCGCAGTTTGCCCAAAACCAGGACACAGAAAACGGCACGGCAACCTCCATAGACAAAATAAGCTTCTACGACGCCAAATACCGCGTCGCGCTCGACAGGCTAGTAAGCATTACCGACTCCGCCCAGCGCCTGGGGCTTATCGTCATTGCGATACTCATACTTACCACCATCGCCATATCGTTTAATACCCTGCGCCTGGCTATATACTCGAGCCGCGACGAGATACAGGTTATGCGGCTGGTGGGCGCAGGCGCTTTCTTTATCCGGGCACCCTTCATGGTTGAGGGCGTCTTGTACGGGCTCGTGTCCGGCGTCATCACGCTCCTGCTGTTTTATCCGCTTACCTGGTGGCTGGGCTCGGCTACGGCCTCCTTCTTTGGTGGGGTCAATGTGTTTACCTACTACCTTTCGCACTTCCTCCTTTTCTTTGGAGTTATCGTGGGTACGGGCGTCATCCTGGGCGCTGTGGCCTCATTCCTTGCCGTGCGCCGCTACCTTAAGATATAATCCCTACATCAATGGCGGCGCCCAAATACATCTTTGTGGTCGGGGGCGTCATGTCGGGGATAGGGAAAGGAGTCGCTACATCCGCCATCGGGCGGATTTTAAAATCCAAAGGTTTTACAGTCACCGCGCTTAAAATCGACCCGTACATCAATGTCGATGCCGGCACCATGAACCCGACCGAGCACGGCGAGGTCTTCGTCATGGAGGACGGCTACGAGACCGACCAGGACATGGGCAACTACGAGCGCTTTTTGGGCGAGACCCTGCCGAGCGTCAACTACATGACCACTGGCCGCGTGTACCAGGAGATAATCCGCCGCGAGCGCAACCTCGAATATAAGGGCAAGAACGTCGAGGTTGTCCCCGACGTGCCGCTCGAGGTCCTGCGCCGCATTACCGAGGCCAGAAATGCGGCGCAGGCCGACGTCACGCTTATCGAGGTCGGCGGCACTATAGGCGAATATCAAAACATCATATTTTTGGAGGCGGCGCGCATGCTCAAGCAGAAATTTCCGCACGATGTTGCGGTCGTCATGCTCTCGTACGTGCCCATACCCGGCAACATCGGCGAGATGAAGACCAAGCCAACCCAGTATGCGAGCCGCGAGCTCAACTCGGCCGGGCTCCAGGCCGATGTTATTTTGGCGCGCGCAACCGTAGCT